>Ga0209347_1000079_pt1 | contig 271377 bp, 261 predicted proteins | sample AutmiccommuBRH23_FD_187382 | JGI IMG/M metagenome (GOLD analysis project Ga0209347, IMG submission 187382) | Deep subsurface microbial communities from Mt. Terri, Switzerland - Autotrophic microbial communities BRH/23 (SPAdes) (version 2) | ecosystem: Environmental > Aquatic > Deep subsurface... | reverse complement strand
GCAACTTCACGTTACCCCTTTGAACTGGCAGGAATTTTTCAATGATTTTGTATTGTTCAGATGTAATTTCCATCCGCACATTTTAGCAAAATTAGTGTTAACACGCCCTAGCAGGGGAAGTATCAGAGAAGTAATGCGGCTGATTTGGTAATTGTATTTTCCGGGGCGCTTGATGCTGTTGCCGGTGGGCTTGCTGGTGGTGCCGCAGTCCAGTACAACTGAACAAACATTATGGATAACTCACCTAATGTTTTTTGATTCAGATGGTGATAGCTTGGACCTTAACGGCGCAGAAGATGGTTTTTATGCCATTGTTTCGACCAGCGCTTATCTGGCAGTTGATGGCTGTTAGCCGGGTTCTCAGAATGGAGGGCCTTTTGTCGCCAAAATGACAGGTAGGTGATGGTTTCGTGACATGTCATTTTTTTGTCATGAAATTTCGCGACACTGGGCTGACTCGATCATCTATCCGTTGCGATTGGCCAATCCATGACACTCCTGCCCTTTGAATTTGCCCGCAAGCACGGCCTGTTGTTTGATGGCGACAGCAACCGGCTGTATCTGACTGCTGGCAGCTCCCTGGCTGCGGTGGCGGAAATCCAGCGTGCCATCGGTACTGCGCCGCAGCTGGAGCATCTTGACGAGCAGCTGTTCGAACGTCGTCTGCAGGCGGCCTATGCCGGTCGCAAGGACAGCTCGGCGCTGGTCATGGCGGATATCAGCGATGATCACGACCTGCAGGCTCTGGCGGGCAGCCTGGCGCAGTCCGGCGACCTGCTCGACCGCGACGATGACGCCCCCATCATTCGCCTGCTCAACGCCATTCTCGCCGAGGCCCTTAACGAAAAAGCTTCGGATATCCACGTCGAACCCTACCAGGAAGAGGCGCGCGTGCGCTTCCGCCTCGACGGCGTGCTGCGCACGGTACTCACCCCGGCACCCCATATCACCACCCTGCTGATCTCCCGCATCAAGGTGATGGCCAAGCTCGACATCTCCGAAAAACGCCTGCCCCAGGATGGCCGCATGGGAGTGCGCCTCGGCGGTCGCAGCATCGACCTGCGGGTGTCCACCATGCCCTCCACCTACGGCGAGCGTGTGGTGATGCGCCTGCTCGACCAGGGCGCGACCAAGCTCGAAATCGAAGACCTGGGCATGCCGGAGCAGCAGCGCGCGCTGCTCAAATCGCTCATCGCCCGGCCCCATGGCATGGTGCTGGTGACCGGCCCCACCGGCTCCGGCAAGACCACGACTCTTTACGCTGCCCTGCTGGAAATGGATCGCCTGGAGCGCAATATCATGACGGTGGAAGACCCGGTCGAATACGATCTGCCGGGCATCAGCCAGACCCAGATCAACCTGCGCGCCGGTATGACCTTCGCGCGCGGACTGCGGGCCATTTTGCGCCAGGACCCGGATGTGATCCTGATCGGCGAGATCCGCGACGCCGAGACTGCCGCCATCGCCGTGCAGGCCAGCCTCACTGGTCACCTGGTGCTGTCTACCCTGCACACCAACACCGCCGCCGGTGCCGTCACCCGCATGGGCGACCTCGGCCTCGACAGCTTCCTGCTGGCCTCCACCCTGCGCGGGGTGCTGGCCCAGCGCCTGGTGCGCAAGCTCTGCGACCACTGCAAGGAAGCCTTCGAGCCCGATGAACAGGTGCTACAGACGCTGCCGATCAAGGCGGGCGACCTGATCTGTCGCCCGCGGGGTTGCGAGCACTGCAATCGCACCGGCTACATCGGCCGGGTAGGGCTCTATGAACTGGTGGTGATCGACGACCAGCTGCAAAAGCTGATCCACGAAGGGGTGGGTGAAACCACCCTGGAAGAGGCCATGCGCGAGCGGGTGCCCGGTATTCTCGATGAAGGCTACCGGCTGGTGGCCCAGGGTGTGACCAGCCTCGAAGAGGTGCTGCGTGTTACCACATCCTGATCCCCGGGGAGGGTGCTGACCTGTGCCCACTTTTCAGTACCTGGCCTACGACCGCAGCGGCAGGGAGGTGAGTTCCAGCAGTGCTGCCGACTCGGCCCGCCAGCTGCGCCGCGATCTGCGCGAGCAGGGGCTGTTTGTCACCTCCGTCAAGGAAATGACCAGTTCGTCGCGGGGGCTGCCCTGGCTGCGACCGCGTATTGGCTATGCCGATCTGTCGCTGCTGATGCGCCAGCTGGCCATTATCGTCAATGCTGGCATGACCCTCGAAGAGGCGCTGCGGCTGGTGTCGGAGCAAAGCGACAACCACAACCAGAAGCGCTTGCTCGAAAGCTGGCGCGAGAGCCTGTCCGGTGGCTACGGCTTTGCCGCCAGTATCCGCCGCGGCCCCTTTGCGGTGCCGGAGCGGATGATTGCCGCCGTTGGTGTCGGCGAGGAAACCGGCCACCTCCACGAGGTGCTGGGACGCCTGGCGGACGAAATGGAGCTCGGCAACGAAAACCGCCAGACCCTGGTAAAGGGCATGATTTACCCGGCGGTGATGATTGTCGTCGCGGTGGCGGTGATCGGCGTGCTGGTGGGCTACGTGGTGCCGCAGGTGGCCAAGGTCTTTGTCAACAGCCGCCAGGAGCTGCCCATGCTGACCCGCGCCACCATGGTGCTCAGTGATTTTCTGCGCGCCTGGGGCCTGTGGCTGGTGGCGCTGCTGGCGGGGCTGGCAGTGGGCGCTGTGGTTGCCCTGCGCGACCCGGGCCGCCGCCACGCCTGGCACCGTCTGCTGCTGCGCATGCCGGTGGTGGGCAACTGGATTGTGCTGGGTAATCTGGCCGACTGGTGCCGCAGCCTGGGTTCCATGCTGCACAGCGGCGTGCCGATTCTGTCGGCCCTGGCGATTGCCTCGGCGGGGGTCGGCAACCTGCATTTCCAGCGCAAGCTGGAATCGGTCAACGAGCGGGTGCGGCAGGGCAACAGCTTGTTCCAGAGCCTGCGGGCGGAGAAGTTCGTGCCCGGCTTCCTGCTCCATATGGTGAGCAGTGGCGAGGCCTCCAGCGAGCTCGACCAGATGCTCATCAAGGTGTCCGAATACTACAGCGCGCGGCTGCGCAACGCGGTGGAAACCCTGCTCAAACTGATGGAACCGGCCCTCATTGTCTTTATGGGGGTGGTGGTGCTGCTCATTGTCGGCGCCGTGCTGGTACCCATCGTCAAAATGAATCAACTGATCTAGGAACAACGGTATGACAGGTCAACAACGGGGTTTTACCCTGATTGAAATCATGGTGGTACTGGTGATCATCAGCCTGCTGGCGGTATTGATTGTCCCCTCGGTGATGGATCGTCCCGACGAGGCGCGGATCATCAAGGCCCAGCAGGATATTCGCGCCATCGAAAGCGCCCTCAAGCTCTACCGCCTCGACAATCTGCGCTACCCCACCCAGGCGGAAGGCCTGCAGGCATTGCAGCAGCCGCCGCCCTCGGCGAAAAACTGGAAGGGCCCCTATGTGGATGGTCTGCCCGCAGACCCCTGGGATGCCCCCTACCGCTACCGTATCCCCGGTGCCGAGGGGCGCCGCATGGATGTCTTTACCTATGGTGCCGACAACCGCGAAGGCGGGCAGGGGCCTGATGCCGATATTGGCAGCTGGACCCTCGACCAGTGAAGAAAAACGGCGGCTTCTCCCTGGTGGAAGTGATGGTGGTGCTGGTCATACTGGCACTCACCATCACCTTTGCCATCCCCGGCTTTGAGCGGCTCGAAAGCGACCGCCTGGAAAAACAGGCCGGTCAGCTCAGCAGCTGGTTGCAGGGAGTGAGCGACAATGCGGTGCTGGACGGCGCCGTCTACGGTGCCTGGCTGGATTCCTCCGGGCAGCGGCTGCACACCGGATACTTTTACAACAATCGCTGGTGGCGGGTGGATGACGAACTGTTCGAGTCACCGCGCCTGGAAAAGGAGGCAGAGCTGCTGCTCGGTGACGGCAGCCAGTGGCGGCCCCTTGCGGCAAGCAGTGACCAGGAGGCCTTGCGCCCGGCACTGCTGTTCCTGCCGGCGGGCACAACCCGGCCCCGGCACTTTGAGCTGCGCCTGCACAATGACCCCCGCCGCGCCCGCATCGAGCAGGATGCCGACGGCATGTTCGTATGGCACATGCTGTGAAGCGCCTATCCATGCGCTCAGCACATGGGGGGTTTACCCTGGTGGAAACCCTGGTGGCGCTGCTGGTGGTGGCGCTGGCCTACGGCGGCGTGAGCAGTGCCATCTCGCGCTTTGTCGACCAGCGGCACCTGATCGCCGAGCGCCAGCTGGGTCACCGTATTGCCTGGAATCGCCTGATGGAGCAGTACCTGATCTCGCGCCAGGTTTTTCCTGCGGAGGCCGATTTCGGCGCCGGGAAGGGCGCGGTCACGCGCCGCAGCCAGGACTGGGCGTGGCGTATCAGCGAACAGGATGCCGCCGGGGATGGCCTGCTGCGCTATGAGGTGGAGGTGTTTGCCGACAGCGGGGAGGCCAGGGTGATTGCGTCCCTGGCTGCGTTTTTCAGCCGATGAAACGGATCGCCAGTCAGTCTCGTCAATCCGGTCGCCAGCGGGGTTTTACCCTGGTGGAAATCCTCGTCGCGCTGGTGGTGATGAGCGTGGTGTCGGTACTGGCTTATCGGGCCTTCGACGGCATTCTTGATATGGAGGCGCGCAGCAAGACGGAATTTCTCCAGCAAAACCGCCTCAGCCTGGCATCGTCAATGATGCTCAACGACCTCCTCCATATGCGGGCGCGGCCGGTGCGGGATATTCTCGGCGGCCAGCTGGGGGCCTACCTGGCACCCTCGGGGGAATACGCCCTGGAGTTTACCCGCGGTGGACTGCCGGATTTCGACACCATGCGCGGCGGCATCCAGCGCGTGGCCTACCGGGTTGAGGGCGAGCGTCTGCTGCGCACGGTGTGGCCCACGGCGGACCGCGGCCCGGCGCCGGAACCCAGCGACCAGGTGCTGGCCAGCGGGGTGAAAAGCCTTGCCGTGGAGCAGCTCGACAGCGCCAACCAGTTTGTGCCGGTGTGGCCACCCATCAACCAGGCCAGCAGGGTCGACAGCCTGCCCGCCATGGTGCGCATCACCCTGGTCACTGTCGACGGTGATGAATTGCCGCTGCTGGTGCCCGGCCCCGATCCGTCGCCCCTGACCTTGCGCTCCAGCGGTGGCGACGATGACTAACCGCCTGCGTCAGTCCGGGGTGGCGCTGATCGCGGTGCTGCTGTTGCTGGTGTTTATTCTCACCATCGTCGGCGGCCTGTTTTATCGCCACCAGATTCATATCCACAAGGTCACCCGCACCCTGGTTGGCGAGCAGGCGGTGCTGTTGTTGCTGGGTGCCGAGAGCTGGGCGCGCTCGCTGTTGCTGGCAGATGCCCGCAGCGGTTCAGTCGATCATCTCGGCGAGTACTGGGCCCAGCGCCTGCCATTGCTGCCGGTGGAGGGCGGGCGCATCAGCGGCTGCCTGCGGGATATGCAGGGCCTGTTCAGCCTCAACAGCCTTGGCAGTTACTCCATCAAAAGCTGGGAGGACGAGGTGCAGGCCGGTGCAGCGGGCAGCGTCACCACCCGACGCAGCCTGTTCCGCAATCTGTTGCTGCAATTGCAACTGGACGACTCCGACCAGCGCATCGCCGCACTGGTCGACTGGATCGATCAGGATGCCTGGCTGCTGACTCCCGACAGCGCCGAAGACAACGAATACCTCCTGCTGGAGCCCGCCTACCGGGCCGCCAACGGCTCCATCGGCGATCTCTCCGAGCTGTCCCTGGTGGCGGGGTTCAGCAGTGACGATGTGGCGCGCCTTGAACCCTGGGTCAATACCGTGCCCGGGGATGTACCCCTCAACGTCAATACGGCGCCAGTGCAAGTGCTGAGCGCGCTGTCGCCCCTGATCAGTCCCCAGGCGGCGACAGCGCTGGTCGAGCTGCGCCCCTTTGCCAGTGTCGATGCCTTTTACAGCGCCCTGGAGTCGGTAGCGGGGGAAACCCGCCAGACCCTGCTGACCCGCATCCCCCCCAACCTGCTAACGGTGAGCAGCTCGTGGTTTGCCATGCAGGCGGATGTCGAGTTGGCGGGGGTGCGGCTCGCCTACCACAGCCTGCTGCAGCGGGATGGCAGCAATGCCGTCCGGGTGTTGTCGCGCACCGTCAGTTTCCTGCCGCCCCTGCGGGATGAAAACAATCGTCCCGTTGCTATCAACAGCCTTTGCAACCAGCTGGAGGTGCATACCTCGTCATGATCCATTTCAGTCTCGATGAACTCCACCGCGCCACTGCAACTGGCGGCGGTCCCTGCGCGGTCTGGGTGCCCTCTGAACAGGTCGCCTGCCATCTGCTGGACGTGCCCGCCGTGGCGCAAAAGAAGTGGCGGGCCATGGTGCCCTGGATGCTGGAAGAGCGCCTCCTTGACCGCCCCGACAACTGCCAATTTATCTGTGGCAACAGGGATGGCGACGGCGCTGTGCCGGTGCTGGTGGTGGCCAGGAGCGTGCTGGCGGCATGGCAGCGCCAGGTCCATACCAGCCTGCCGCCCGGCAGCCAGTGCCAGCAGCTGATCCCCGACTTCTTTGCCCTGCCCTGGCAGCCAGGACAGGTGGTCGTTGCTGTCGTGGGCCAGCGCTGTCTGCTGCGTTATGGCCAGTGGCAGGGCATGGCGGGGCCGCCGGAATTTATCTGGCCGCTGGTGAGTCAGCTGCTGGGCGACAGTACCCTGAACCTGCAGGTATTTGCCGACAGCGAGGCGGCGACCCTGCCGCCCGGGCTGTCTGCCACCCCCGTCATTGTCAGCGCGCAGGCCCTGTTGCAGCGCCCCCAGGGTTCCTGGCTGGGGCTGGATGCCGGTGCCTCAGCGAGTGCTGTGCGGGCCAGCTGGCCCCTGGCGGGCAAGGTGGCAGCCGGTTTGGCGCTGCTGTTGCCCGTGCTGCTGGTGGCGGGAGAACTGGTCGAAACGCGCCGCATGGCCGCTCAGGCAAGTCATTTTGAGCAGGCTTTGGCGGCGGGGTACCGGCAATACTTTGGGATGGACTACGACTTTGCCCCCGCTGATTTCCAGCGCACGGTGTCGCGCCAGCTGGAAAACCGGGCCGGGGAGGGCGCTGGCGTGGGGCTGGCTCTGGTGGATCAGCTCGACCAGCTGCTGGCGGATTGCCCGGATTGCCGGGTCGACAGGCTGGTGGTGAGGGACGGGCAATTACAGGCCAGCCTCAGTGGCGAGACGGTGGGAGAACATCTCGGCCCAGCCCTGGCAGTGATCGACGAGCAACAGGTGAATTTGCAGGCCAGCGACGCTGGCTGGCTGTTACAGATAAAGAGCGGCAGCGCCCATGAATAAGAGACAGCGCTCATGAATAAGAGACAGCGCTCATGAATAAGAGACAGCCCATGAATAAAGTGTGGCAAACAATCTCTGCCCGCGAGCAGCGCCTGCTGTTGCAGCTGTTGCCGGTGGCTGCACTGTTGCTGTTCCTGGTGCTGGTGCGTCCGGTCTGGTCCGGGGCGAGTGAGGCGCAGGCCCGTCTCGACCTGGCTTTGGAAGATATCGCCTGGTTTCAGGTGCAAAGCCCCAGACTGATGCAGGACCACTGCCCGCTGCAGGGCGCCGGGGCTGAAGGCTATGATGTGGCCAGTCTGGCCCGCCAGCACGGCGTCCAGCTGGGGGCAGACAGAATGGCCAGCGCAGCTGCAGAGCTGGATATCAGCGCCGCCAACGGCAACCAGCTGCTGGGCTTTTTGCGGGCGCTGGAATGCCGGGGCAGCAATGTGCTGGCCCTCGATATTGAAACCCTCGACGCCGCTGGACAGGTGCGGGGCAGGGTGCAGTTGTCAGCGCCTGTAACAAATCTGTCACGCTAAGCTGTGATTATCTTCCGCCTGTTCATGGAATTGTCACAATGAAGGTATTGCTCAGGATCATTGTCGTGCTCTTTGCCCTGCTGGCCGGGATTGCGGTGACATTGCTGCTGGCGCCGGTCACGGCACTGGGGGCGATGATGTTTCCGCCTTCGCTGCAGATTGTCGAGGGTTCCTCACTGCTGGACGGGCGGGCGTTGATTCAGGATCGCGATGCATCGCATCAGCTGCACTGGCACTGGTGCCCGGGCAGCAGCCTGGTGGGGCTGTGTATCGGTTTCAATGCCGGCAGTGGTTTTGCCAGCGCCATTCTCAAACCTCATTGGACACAACTGGTACTGAAGGATGTCCGCACCGGAAACCTGCCCCCGGCGCTGCTGGGGATTGATCCCGCCGTTATCGACGGGCGCATCAGCGGCACTATTGGGCTGCTGTCGATTCCCCTCGCCAGCCCCTGCCCGTTGCGGGCGCTGACCACCACTGGCGGTGAGCTTGAGATTGATGGATTGCAGGTTATGGCCAACCAGCTGGAGAACCATCGCCTGACCTTGTTCGCCAGCAATGAAAATGCCCCAGCCCTGCGGCTGGGTATTGCTGGCCCCCAGGCAAATGGTGAGCTGCAGATGCTGGCGGACGGCAACCTCGGCGGCCAGCTAGAGCTTGTTGACCCGACCTCAGGGCAGCCCCCACGACCCCTTGATATCAACCTGACGCTGCCCTGCGGGTGGGGTCAATGAACGCGATGGTGCGCATCAACCCATGCAGCTGATAACCGCGAAGTTAAATAGTGCCAGCTGGCGGGCCGGGCTGGCAGTGCTGGGCAGCCGCCGTAGCCTGTGGAGCCTGTCCGTGCTGCTGGGGTTGTTGTGCCTTGCCGCCGGGGTGCGCCTGGGATTGCTGCTCGCCGTGCCGACACCCTTGCCGGAGGTCAGCTTCCCTGCCCCACAGGCACAGGTCGACACGAGCTACAGCCTCTACCCCGGTGCCGGTTCGGCGCCAGCGGACGAGGCCATTGAACAGCTCGACGTGGCCCGTATCAACGCTGTGGTGGTCGGCATTGTGAGTCGCGCCGAGGGGGCGTGGGTGAATATTTCCCTCGACGGCAAGACCGACAGGATTTACACCATCGGCGACAGGCTGGCGCCGTCGGTGGTGGTTGAGGCCATCGTCCCCGACGGGGTAGTGGTCCGCGAGCAGGGGGTGCTGCGGCGTATTCCCCTGCGCTCCCTGGTGGCGGAGGGTGCCCCCGCTATCAGTGTCAGCAGCCCCGCACTCGCCGTTCCAGCCGTGACGGGTGATGAGCTCGACAGCACCTCAGCCGCTGAGCTGATCGACAGCCTGGGAGTCACAGCGGTGATAAATGCCGATGGCTCAACGGGGTTGCGTGTTGACAGTCTCGATGCGCAATTGCCTGCACTGGGGCTCAGTGAGGGCGATGTGGTGGTGGCGGTCAACGGCCGCCCGGTGGCAGAGCTGATGGCCGATGCCCGTGCCCTGGCCGACCTGCGCGCTGAGCCACAGCTGGCGGTTACCCTGCGGCGCGACGGCAGCGAGCAGGACATCAGTGTTGACGGCGCCGTTATCAGCCAGTGGCTGGGGCAGTAGTCGGGCCAGCATTCAGGTGAGCAGGCCCGATCACATTCACAGGATTCAGTAAGAGCACAGAGATTATGACTTCAATTCAACGCCCTTCGATTGCCCGCCTGCTCAGACTGCGGATTGTTCTGCTCGCTGCTCTGCTGGCCTTGGCGCCGGTGCTGAGCGCCCAGGCGGAAAAACTTACCGTCAATTTCCGCGAGGCGGATATCCGTGCGGTGCTGGAAAGTGTCTCCGAGATTACCCGCCGCTCCTTTATTATCGATCCGCGGGTGCAGGGCAAAATCACCATTATCTCGCCGGAATCCCTCGAATCCGACATGCTCTACGACGTGGTGCTGTCGGCCTTGCAGGTGCATGGTTTTCAGGCGGTGGAGGACGGCGCTGTGACGCGCATTGTGCCCTTCAGCCAGTCGTTCCAGGTGGCGGGCGGCGATGGCGGCAACGAGATCCAGACGGTGGTATTGCGCACCAACTATATAAAAGCCTCGGAGTTGCTGCCGTCCCTCAAACCGATGCTGAGCAAGGGGGCCTTGTTGCAGGCCCACGATGCCAGCAACCATATTATCGTCACCGATACCCGCGCCCAGATTGCCCGGGTGCGCAGCATTGTGGCCGACCTCGACAACCCCCAGCAGGGCGCGGTGGACATCATCGCCCTCAAACATATTTCCGCCGGTGAGGCGCTGCATATTGCCGGGCAGCTGGTGCAGTTCCAGGGCCAGAACCTGAGTATCGTCGAGGATGTCCACAAGAACCGCCTGATTATCAGCGGCAACCCGACGGTGCGTCAGGATCTCAAGGCACTGATTCGCCAGCTGGATGTGGCGCAGGGGGATATGGGTGGTATCGAGGTGGTGCGCCTCAACTATGCCCAGGCGGAACCCATGAAGGTACTGCTGGAAGGGATTCTCAAATCGTCCCTGTTCAGCCGCAAGGTGTTGGGGGAAGGCAAGGATGTCGAATCGGCCTACCGCATCGAGGCGGACACTGCCAACAATGCCCTGGTGATTGCTGCCGAGTCCGGGGTGTCGGCGGACATCCTCAAGGTGGTGCGCCAGCTCGACGTGCCGCGCAAGCAGGTGCTGATCGAAGCCATAGTCGCGGAAATCTCCGAAGACCAGGCCAAGGTTCTCAGTGCGCAGCTGGCGGTGGCGGGCCGGGAAGGGGGCGCCATTATCAACTTCAATGACCTGCTGCCCGCCCTCATCGGTCTCGGCCTCGATGACGACATCGAGGCCGGTGATGTGGCCAATCTGCCTCTGGGCCGGGGGCTGACCGGTGGCGGCATCAGCTGGGATGACGACAAGAAGCGCGGCTTCGGCCTGTTGCTGGAAGCGCTGAAAAGCGACGCCAATACCAATATTCTCTCCACCCCCTCCATTGTCACCCTCGACAACCAGGAGGCCACCATCTCTGTGGGCCAGGAAGTGCCGTTTATTACCGGCAACTATGTATCCAACAATAATTCCGTCAGCAATCCCTTCCAGACCATTGAACGCAAGGAAATCGGCGTCAAGCTCAAGGTGCTGCCGCAAATCAATGATGGCGAAATGGTGCGCATGGCCATCGAGCAGGAAACCTCCAACCTGCTCGCCACCGCCGCTGCGACCGGCACCGCTGATGTGGTCACCGCCAAGCGCCTGATCACCACCAATGTGATGGTCGGTGACAGCGAATTCCTGGTTCTCGGCGGCCTGATCGACGAATCCTTTTCCGGCGATGACAGCAAGGTGCCAGTGCTGGGCAGTATCCCCGTGCTGGGCCATCTGTTCCGCTCCCGCAGCCGCAGCAGCAATCATTCGGTGCTGATGGTATTTATCCGCCCCACCATTCTCGACACCCAATCGCGCATGGCCGATGCGACCCGGGAGAAATACGACTACCTGCGTAACCGCCAGCTCAATTTTATCGACAGCTACGAGGGTGAAGTGGTGTCGCCGCCACTGCCGGAGCAGATTGAAGAGATTCACCGCTCCGACTCTTCCCATCCCTGACATGTACCTCGACTATTTTTCACTGCGCCAGCGGCCCTTCCTGATTTCACCGGATCCGGCCTTCCTCTACCCCAGTGACAGTCACCGGGAAGCGCTGGCGCATCTGCAATACGGGCTGGAGCGGGAGGGCGGCTTTATCCTCCTCACCGGTGAGGTGGGTACCGGCAAAACGACCCTCTGCCGCTTGCTGATCGAGCAGCTGCCCGACACGTTCCGCCTCGCCTATATCCTCAATGCCCGCCTCGACAGCCCCGGTGTGCTGGCAGGCATTTGCCGCGAACTGGGCATTTTGCTACCTGCCGGGGCGGACGCCAAAACCTGTGTGGAACTGCTGCACGACAATCTGTTGGCGGCTCACGGCGACAACCGCCAAACCCTGGTGGTGATCGAGGAAGCGCAGAATCTCGATCCGGAAGTGCTGGAAACCTTGCGCCTGCTCACCAATCTCGAAACCAGCAGCGCCAAGTTATTGCACATCCTGCTGATCGGCCAGCCGGAACTGCTTGCCACCCTGCGCCGCCCCGACCTGCGCCAGCTCAACCAGCGGGTGGTGTCGCGCTGTCATCTCGGCCCCCTGTCCGTGGCGGAAACCCGGGCCTACCTGAATCACCGGGTCACTGTGGCCGGTGGCCAGCGATCGCTGTTCAGTGGCGGCGCCATCCGCTGCATCCATCGCAAGAGCCAGGGCATCCCGCGCCTGATCAACCTGCTCGCCGAGCGCTGCCTGATTGGCGCTTTTGCCGAACAGCGGTCTACGGTCAGCGCCGCGGTGGTCAGGCGCGCCGCCACTGAGGTGCTTGATATCCCCCTTGCCAGCCCTGCCAGGTCGCTACCCTGGCCTGCGGCCACGGCGCTGGTTGTGCTGGCCGTATTGGTGCTGACCGGGCTGGTGCTGACTGTTGTGCCGCAGCTGGATTTGGCTGATTGGTACACCCGCTCCAGCGAGGTGGTGCACCAATCAGACTCACCCCTGGCGGTGCCGACCGAAACTTCCCCGAGCCTGGGAGTCTTCCAGCGCTGGCTGAGTCTGTGGGGCGTGGATGCGGTGGCCCGCTCCCTGGATGAAGCCTGCGGTGCAGCCCAGCGCCGGGGCTTGCGCTGCGATGTGGTGGAGGGCTTGACCCTGGAGGGATTGCTGGGGCTCGATCACCCGCTGCTGGTCACCCTCCACAATGACCGCGAGGGACTCGACTTCTATCTGGTAGACGGCTACCTGGGTGTCAGCAGCGGTCTCGGCAACGGTCTCGAAAGTGGTGTGCAGGAACAGGTATCGGTGGCCAACAGCAGTGGCGCCCACTGGCTCGACAAGGCGACATTTGCCGCGCGCTGGAGTGGTGACGGCCAGCTGATCTGGCGCGCACCGCCAGGCTACAGTGAACCCCTGCTGCCAGGCGCTCACAACCCGGCGCTGGTGGCCTTTGTGACCGAGGCTCTGATGGCGCGGGGTTATCTGGCCGAGCCGCTGGTGACCGGCGGTTTTTACACCGATTATCTGGCGCAGCTGGTGCAGCGCTTCCAGCTTGACCAGGGGCTTGGCAGCGATGGCATCCTGGGGGTGAGAACCCTGGCAGGGCTCAGTGCCGGTGTTGCCGGTGTGCCAACCCTGAGCGCGGTGAGGTAGTTGTGTCCTATATCCTGACAGCATTGAAACAGGCCGAGCAGGCACGCGGCGCTGGTCACAATAGCGCCGCACCCACCCAACCGGTCGGGAGCGGCGGCGCACCTTCTGCACCGGCCGCAGGTAATGCCCGGCTGCCCTGGCTGGGGCTGCTGGCAGTGATGGCTGTCATGATTGCGGTGCTGCTGTTTGCCATTGTTCGCGGCGACGGGCTTGAGTTGTTGCCGGCATCGCCGGCTCCGCATACCCCCGACAGCGCCGATCCTGTCGTGAATCAAGCTGAAGCGTCGATAGTGCAACTGAGCGCATCAGAGCAGGCAGATAACGGTGGCGACAGCCGGGCCGCCGCTCAGGTGAATACTTATTCCGGGGCCGCAGGGATGGCCAGCGAACGCCCCAGCCCCCAGGCCCAGGTTGCACCCCGTGAGGCGCCAGCATTTGTCCCGCCCGTTGCCGCGGCGAAGGCCGCGGATGAGGCTGCGGCCCCATTGCCTGCCCTGAATATCACCGGCTATATCTTTTTCGAGAACAAGCCTGCCGCCAGCAAATTGTTTGTTGACGGCATTGTCTACCGCCTTGGCAGCAGCCTTGGTGACAGTACAACTATTCGTGAGTTTAAGTCGGACCGGGTAATAGTCTCCCGGCGTGGAATCGACCACGAAATCATTATTCCCTGAAAATCGCGGCTTTTTTCTCCCCTGATCGCTGCTGGCATTAAGCTGCCCGGCTTTTTCGGTGCGGCCCTGCTGCCTGTCTGATACGTATTTTCCGTCATCAAAGTGCCACAAAAAATTCATTTCTCCGTCACCGGTCTGTCACGGTTGCTGGCTTATCGTGCGTGCTGCTCGGGGCCGGTGTCGGGGTGAGCCAGTGTTTCCCCCGCCCGAGCCAGCAACCACTCCTGCGGGATTTTTCCGCACAGAATTTAAATGCTCACAACATCCTGGAGTTATGCACATGAAAAAGAGTTTGATTGCTTTGTCGGTAGTAGCCGCAATCCTGACGGGTTGTGGCGGTGGCGGTGGCGGCGACGTGAAGATCGCCCCCAGCACCAACGTTGTCGATTCCAACAACACCACCAACAACAATACCGGCGGCAGCAATGGTGGCGGCTCCACGCCCACCAATCCCTGCGCCTCCTACACCAAGAGCAGTGTGACCCGCCAGGGTGCTCTGGATGGCGCTGATTGCGTCTACGGTGCCGACTTCGTGGATTTCGACAACCCCCTGACGGTTGACCTGACCCTTGCCGACCTGCCCAACGACGGCGCCCATATCTTCCGCGGCAGCCTGTTTGTTGGCGTGAACCAGAAGGGCGACCAGTCCGGGTTCACCTTCAAGTCCGGCGGACAGGGTCCCAAGCTCACCGTGCAGGCCGGCGCCACCGTGGCGTTGGAAAATTCTTCCGACTTTATCGCCATCAATCGCGGTTCCCAGATCATTGCCCAGGGCACTGCCGCCAAGCCCATCACCTTCACCTCGCGCACCGATGTGGAAGGCACTGTGGCCTACAACGCCGTGAGCCAGTGGGGCGGCATGATCATCAATGGCTTCGGTATCACCAACAAGTGTGCCTATACCGGCAACCTGGCGGCCAACGGCAGCGGCCTGACCCTGACCAACAATACCTGTGACGTCACGGTGGAAGGTACCGAGGGCCAGACCGAGGCCAGCTACGGCGGCAACAACAACGCCGACAACTCCGGTATCCTCGAGTACGTCGTGGTCAAGCACACCGGCGCCGAGATCGCACCGGATAACGAACTCAACGGCATCACCTTTGGCGCCGTGGGTTCCGGCACCACCCTCAATCACATTCAAAGCTACAGTACCTACGATGACGGTGTCGAGTTCTTTGGCGGTGCAGCCAATCTGTCCAACTATGCCGCACTCTATGTTCGCGATGACTCCATCGATCTCGATGAAGGCTACCGCGGCACCATCGAGTACGCTCTGGTTATCCAGGATTTGAATGATGGTGCCCACTGTGTGGAAGCGGATGGTATCGGCAGCTGGAATGAAGGCCGTGCCGCCGATATGGTGCCGCGCAACCTGCACACCCAGGCTACCCTGAAAAACATCACCTGTATCATCACCCCCACCCTGACCGCTACGGGAGCCACCCACGAGTCGGGCGCTGGTCTGATGATTCGTGAAGACCATGCCGCGAAAATGGAAAACCTGCTGGTCACCACGGCGTTCCAGGCTGATCCCAGTGGCAGCCAAAACCAGCAAAACTACTGCCTGCGTCATCGTCAGCAGTCTGTGGCTAGCGCGACCCTGACTTCCTCGGTCATCGCCTGTGCCGACCTCTACAGCGACTCTTCCGCCAATACCACGGCTTGGGCAGCTACCCAGACCGGCAATGCGTATTTTGCTGCGGATGTCGCTGGTCAGGACCCTACCACGGCCACCAATAATGGCCTGGAAATCCTCGACGGTTTCTACTCCATCCCGGCCAACCAGATGATTGTCGGTGGTGCCAACCCCAATATCACACCTACTGGTGGTGAGAGCTTTATTGGTGGCGTCAGCGCCAGTGACGACTGGACCCAGGGCTGGGTCTACGGCCTGACGATCCAGAACTGGGATGAGCCGCTGTGGGTTACCAACTGATCCATACGCTTGTCACCACCTTGAACCGGCCGTAACGAAAGGGCGCCTTACGGCGCCCTTTCACTTGCGGGTCACCCGCGCGCCAGCGGGTCACGTTGACTGAATAGGTTTGTAGCCATGAAAAGCAAGCGAAAATTACTGGTCGTGGCCATCGCCACGGCGCCCCTTTGGCACCTCGCCGTCGAGGCGCAGGATGTCACCAAGCCAGAGGTTAACCCCACCATCGAGGAAGTGGTGATCACCGCCCGCCTCAAAAGCGCCGCCGAGGATGTGGTGCTGGAGCGCATGGAGCACGAAGCCGTCACCGACTTGCTGAGTTCGGAAATGATTGGCCGCATCGGCGACTCCACTGTCGCTACTGCCTTGCGCCGGGTGCCCGGTGTGACGCTGGTGGATGACAAATTCATCTATGTGCGCGGCCTGGGCGAGCGCTATTCCAGCTCGTTGCTGAACGGCGCCACGGTGCCTTCGCCGGATCTGACCCGCAGTGTGTTGCCCCTGGATATCTTCCCCACCAGCATCGTTGAATCGCTGGCGGTGCAGAAGGGCTTTACGGTGGATATGCCCGCAGCCTTTGGCGGTGGCAGTGTGGATATCCGCACCAAGGGTATCCCTGAGGGGTTTGTTTTCAATGTGGAAGTCGGCACTGACCACAATACCGAAACCAGTGGTTCGGGCCTGGTGTACAACGGTGGCGGCGACGATGAGTGGGGCACCGATGATGGTGAGCGCGCCCTCCCTGGTGAGATCAAGAGCGCCCTTGACCGCTATCAGGGCAATATTGGCGTCAACAATATTCTCACCTTTATCCAGCGCCAGGATGGCTCCATGACCCGCGCCGATGCGGAGATCATCAACCGTGAACTGGCCAAATCCCTGAAGCGGGATATCACTATCGAGGACGGTGACCACGGGGAAAATATCGATGGCAAGGTCAGCCTGGGCAACCGCTTTTACTTTGACAATGGCATGGAATTCGGGTTTTTGTCGGGCCTGTCCTACGACCATGGTTACGATACCAAAATCAGTAACAGTCGCGAGTTCTCCCAGCCTGAAGAGCTGGTGGGCGAGGATACCGACTCCACCCGCTCGGTAAACCTCACCGGTAATCTGGGTCTGGGCCTGCGTGTCAACGGCGAGCAGGAGCTGACCACCACCAGTCTTTTTCTGCGCAACACCGACGATGTGGCGTCGATCCGCGATTACCATCCCCAGAACCGCCCGCTCTCCAGTGGCCAGGGATCCCGCGCCTATGAACTTCGTTTCGAAGAGCAGGAAATGCTGGTCAACCAGATCAATGGTCGCCATGTGTGGGGCGAGGAAACCCGCGATCTGCTCGGTCTGGACTGGGTGGGGGAGAAGCTTCCATTTCTGGATCAACTCAAGCTGGAGTGGTATTACTCCGATGCGGAGGTGAACACGGATGTGCCCAGTGAAATCAATGTGGCAGCTCTTACCGAGACGGTGCCGGGGACTGGCGAAGTGCTGTCATCAACCGTGCAGCCCGGTGCCAGTATGGGCAACTATCGCTTTACCGATCTTGAAGATGAGGTGCTCAGTCAAGGCTGGGAGCTTAGCCTGCCCTTGTTTGTCGGCCCCTTCGACATCGAGCTGGCCGGGGGCTGGGACTATGTGCGCAAGACCCGGGTCTACGAACAGCTGGATTTCCAGTTGGGGTCCTCGGACTCCAGAGTCACCGCAGTCACGGGTCAGGAACTCGGTGATCTGTTTGGCGATGCCAATATCGACAACCCGGATTACGGTTTTGGTCTCAATGTGTCCCCCGCTACCGCCCGCAGCTACCTGGCAGCCGTCACCAATGATGCCGTCTTCCTCAAATCCGACATCACCTGGCAGGATACCTGGCGCCTGATTGTCGGTGCCCGCTACGAGGAATATATCCAGGTGGCGCTGCCCTGGCAGCCCCTCAATTACACCTCTAGTCAGATATCCATGGACCCGGATGAGCTTGCCCGCGCAGTCTTTACTGACGATCAGGTCTATCCCGCTCTGTCACTGGTTTATATGGGGCAGGATTTTTGGGCGGAGACCTTCCAACTCAGGTTCAACTACTCGGAAACTGTAGTGCGCCCTGATCTGCGCGAAGTGTCCGATGCCAGTTACCGTGATCCCATCACCGATTTCCTGGTATTCGGCAACCCGGATGTGGTGCCCTCGGATCTTAAAAACTACGATCTGCGCGCGGAATGGTTCTTCGACAATGGCGACAGCTTTACCGCTACCCTGTTTTACAAGGACATTGCCAACCCCATCGAGTACTTTGAAACCGCCGGTGGCGAAAACCTGCTGACCTCACAAATCGTCAATGCCGAGAGTGGCGAGATGACAGGTATTGAACTGGAGTGGCTCAAGGAGTTGTCCTTCCTGGGTGATATGTTCACGCCGTTCTTCCTGTCCGGCAACATCACCTATATGGACCACGAACTGGTGGCCGGCAGCAACGCTGACGCCCCCACCAATGCCAAGCGCGGTCTCTCGGGTGCATCGGATTATGTCGCCAATATCCAGCTGGGGTTTGATTCCGATGACGGCAAACATGCGGCTACCCTGGTCTACAACGTATTTGGCGAGCGCCTGTACACAGCTGGCCGCCTGGGTGATCCGGATACCGAGGAACAGCCGTTTCACTCTCTGGATATGACTTACTCCTATTACCTCAATGATAATTTCACCATCAAGGCCAAGCTCAAAAACCTGCTCAACGAGTCGGTGGTGCTGGAACAGGGTGGCATCGACATTTATGAAGAGGAGAAAGGCATGGCGGTGAGTCTGGCGGTACAGTGGCAGTACTGATTACCCGCTAGTGTTCAAAAGAGTTAAAAAGGGGTCGCCATCAGGTGGCCCCTTTTTTTATGACAGATTTTTGACAGATGTGGTGAGTTTGCTTTGTATATACTTTTTTGCTGGCTATAATGCCCTGTCAGCAAGCACGGTATAGGTCATGGGAGAAAAGAAGAAAAAAACTGTCGGCAAGAAGGACGCCCAGCTCATCATCCGGATCAGCAAGGAGGAGCGCAAAGCCTTTGTCGATCTCTGCGAAGAGCTGGATACCAGCGCAGCGCGGGAAATTCGCCGCTTTATGCGCGATTTCGTCGCCAGCCGCAGCCCCGGAGAAGAGCTCGGCCAGGGCTGATATCCATGCTTGGCGAAGTTAGCCTCGGCAACTCCTGCTGATAGCTTCAGCAGCTCTTACTGAATGGAGAGCGCGAGCTGATCACCATTCTGTTCATCCCTGACGATTTGGTAAACAAACCGCTTTTTCACACCGCTCAGCACTGCTGTTTCGCCCTGCTCGTAGTTGCGGGCAAAGGTGGTATTTTCCAGGGTGCGCACGGTGGCATTGTTGAAGAAACCGCGCGGAGACGCGTCGAGAATGACGATATTCTCGGCCTTGCCCTGCTCGTTGATGTCGTATTCCACCAGTACTTCACCAGTGAGTCCGCGGCGCAGGGCCATTTTCGGGTAGACCGGTTCCGGCTGCCAGACGGTTGCGCCCTTGTTGATGGACATGCCCTGCAATCCGGTGACTTCAATATCGTAGAGCGCATCGCCTGCCTGGACAGCAGACATACCCATCAGCAGTGAGGCTGAAACAATCATTGCAGTGATGTTTTTCATTGTTATATCCCCTGTTTTTTTGGCCGTGCCCAGGACCATCCAGCGCATCGGCCTGTTTGTGATACCCTTTCTATATACCAAGTATATACATTATCGAATTGCGGGCAATATTTTTTTCAAAAAAAGGCAGTTTGTCATTGTAGTGTCATATTGGAGTGGTATGAGCGTGGCCGGAGATGCTGCCAGTGTTGGCCTTGCATTGAGCAGTGAATAGGGCGATCCTTGCGCCCAGCCAAATCCGCCAGGATTAACTTCCTACTGCCCTTGCTGGTGCCACAGGTTCCGCCCCGCTTATGCACGATCGCGCCTTCAAAGACCCTCAGCGTGAGTACCGTCTCTTCTACCTGCGTTTGGGCGTGGCGGTGCTGGGCTTGGTGGTGCTGACCGGCATTGTGCTGTGGCGCTACTACTACCTTCAGGTTGTGCGCCACAGCGATTTTGCCACCCAGTCTGAGAACAATCGCGTGCACGTGCGCCCGGTGTCGCCAACGCGGGGGCTGATTTACGATCGCAACGGCGTGCTGCTGGCGGATAATCGCGCCGGTTTCAGCCTGTCTATCGTGGTGGAGAGGACCGACAATCTCGACACTCTGCTGGCCGAGCTAGACTCCCTGCTCAAGCTGGACGATGAAGAGTTGGAGCGCTTCCAGCGCCAGACCCAACGCCGCAAGCCCTATGAACCTGTTCCCCTGCGCATCAACCTCAGCGAAAAGGAGCAGGCAGTACTGGCCGTCAACGAATACCGCCTGCACGGGGTGGAGATCACTGCCCAGCTGGTACGCCACTACCCCCATGGCGAGCTGTTGTCCCATGTGCTGGGCTACGTCGGGCGCATCAATGACCAGGAATTGCCGGAACTCGACCCGGTGCGCTACAGCGGCACCTACGTGATCGGCAAAACGGGTGTTGAAAAGTTCTACGAGGATGAGCTGCTCGGCGATGTGGGTTACGAATATGTCGAAACCAACGCCCGCGGGCGGGTCATGCGCATGCTGGAGCGCATCGCCCCGGCAGTGGGTGCGGATCTCACCCTGCACCTGGATATCCGCCTGCAACAGGTCGCCTACGATGCTCTCGGCGAGGAGCGTGGTGCCGTGGTGCTGCTGGATACCCGCAATGGCGGTGTGCTGGCGATGGTCAGCAAGCCCGGATTCGACGCCAACCAGTTTGTCACCGGTATCAGTTACAAGAACTATCAGGAGCTGCTCAATTCTCCCGACCGGCCGCTCTTTGATCGCGTCATGCAGGGCCAGTATCCGCCCGGCTCCATCGTCAAGCCGGTGTTCGGTTTGGCTGCTCTCGAAACCGGGGTGATGAGCATGGACACGGCGATCTTTGATCCGGGCTTCTATCGCCTGCCCAATCACAGCCACAAATACCGCGACTGGAAAAAGGGCGGGCATGGCTCGCGGGTGAATCTCCACGACGCCATTGTCCAGTCGTGCGATACCTACTTCTATACCGCCGGTGTGAGGATGGGCATTGATAACCTGCATGCCTACGGGGTGCGCTTTGGCTTTGGCGAAAAAACCGGCATCGATCTGCCTGCTGAACGCACCGGCATCATGCCCTCCCGCGACTGGAAAAAGGGCGTGAAGGGGGTGAGCTGGTATCCGGGCGACACGGTCAACACCAGTATCGGTCAGGGTTTTATGCTGACCACGCCGCTGCAGCTGGCGGTTTCCGCCAGCCGTGTGGCCAGTCGCGGCGAAATTCGCGCCCCCAGGCTGGTCAGCAGGATCGGCGACACAGCGTTGGACCAGGGACCACCCGATGGGGTGATCAAGGGCGATAGCCGCCACTGGGATTATGTGATCAATGCCATGACCGATGTGGTCCACGGCCAGCGCGGCACAGCGAAGATTATCGCCAAGGATCTCGATTACCGGATCGCGGGTAAAACCGGCACCGCCCAGGTGGTGGGTATCCGCCAGGGCGAGACTTACGATGCCGCCAAACTGTCCAAACAGCAGCGCGACCATGCCCTGTTTGTCGCCTTTGCCCCGGTGGACAACCCCGAGGTGGCGATTGGAATCATTGTCGAGAATGGTGAGCACGGCAGTTCCACCGCAGCGCCGATTGCGCGCAAAATTTTCGATAGCTATATGACCTTCAAGGCGGAGGAAACCGGGGGCATTCCCGGTGTTGAGACTGTCATCCCGCAAGATGCCCCATCACATTCGCCTGCAGAGCCAGCCGTTCCCGCAGCGACTGGCAATTCCCTGCCTGCCACCGCCAATCCCGCGCCGACACAGACAAGCCAGCAACGGAGTGCCGACCATGAGTGAATTTGTCCGGCGTATAAGGCCGGAAGGCTCGGGACTCTACGGTAGTGGTGGCTGGCAGCGGCTGCATGTGGATTTGCCGCTGCTGGTGCTGATCCTGATCCTGTGTGGATCAGGACTTTTTGTGCTGTACGGCGCCAGCGGTCAGAGCCAGCACTACCTGACCCGTCAGGCGATCTATATGGGCCTCGGGCTGGTGGTGATGCTGGTGACGGCCCAGTTCTCACCCCGCTTTATCATGCGCTGGGCACCATTGCCCTATGTGGTGGGGATTCTGCTGCTGATTGCAGTGGCGCTGGTGGGGGTGGGCGCCAAGGGTGCCCAGCGCTGGCTGGATCTGGGCTTTATCCGCTTTCAGCCCTCGGAAATCCTCAAGCTTGCCTGCCCGCTGATGATTGCCAGCTACCTGGGCAAGCGCCACCTGCCCCCCAGCTTCAGGCATCTGGTGCTGGCGTTGCTGGTGCTGCTGATGCCGGCGGGACTGGTGGGTATGCAGCCGGATCTGGGCACGGCCCTGCTGATTTTTGCCTCCGGCATCTTTGTGGTCTTTTTGGCGGGCATTTCCAAGCGCTATATTTTTGGCGCCATCATTGTCGTGATGGCTGCGGCACCGGTTTTCTGGTTGTTTCTGCTGCGCGACTACCAGCGGCAGCGCATTCTCACCCTGCTGGATCCGCAGGCTGACAAGCTCGGTGCGGGCTGGAACATTATCCAGTCCACCACTGCCATCGGCTCCGGCGGTCTGTACGGCAAGGGCTGGATGATGGGTACCCAGTCACAGCTCGATTTTTTGCCGGAAAGCCACACCGATTTCATTATTGCCGTGCTGGCGGAAGAGTTCGGTCTGGTTGGGGTTGTCGCACTGCTGTGCCTCTATCTGTTGATCATCGCCAGGGGGTTCATGATTGCCCTCAATGCCCGCAGTATGTTTGGTCGCCTGCTGGCGGGGAGCGTAACTCTCACCTTCTTTGTCTATGTGTTTGTCAACATGGGCATGGTATCGGGAATACTGCCAGTGGTGGGTGTGCCCCTGCCCCTGGTCAGCTACGGTGGCACGGCGATTGTGACCTTGATGCTGGGATTTGGTATGCTGATGGCTATCAGTACAGAAAAGCAGCGGGTCTGAAGAGGAATTATCCGGATATGCGTAAGTGGATTTTGATGTCGGTGGCCTGCTTTGCAGCCAGCCTGTCCTCAGGCTGTCTGGCGGACGGCTACCAGGAACACCCGCTCACCAGAGATCTGGTGGAACGCATGGTGGTGGAGCACGATTTTGATCGCGAAGCGCTGCTGGAGCTGTTTTCCCAGGTGGAAAAGAAGCAGAGCATCATTGATGCCATGGAGCGACCGGCTGAAAAGGTCAAGCCCTGGCATGAATACCGCGAGATATTTATCCAGGAGCAGCGCATTGACCGGGGCGTAGAATTCTGGCGCACCAATGCCAGTGACCTGCAGCGTGCGGAGCGTGAATACGGTGTTGATCCGGCTGTTATCGTCGCCATTATCGGTGTCGAAACCATGTATGGACGCATTACCGGCAGTTACCGGGTGATGGATGCCCTGGCGACGCTGGCCTTTGATTACCCCAAGCGCAGTCCCTTTTTTACCAAGGAGCTGGAGAATTTCCTGCTTCTCACCCGCGAGCAGGACAAGGATCCGCTCTCCCTCAAGGGTTCCTACGCCGGCGCCATGGGCTACGGCCAGTTTATGCCCAGCAGCTACCGCAATTATGCGGTTGATTTCGACGGCGATGGCCGCATCGATATCTGGGACAACACCACCGATGCCATAGGCAGTGTCGCCAATTACTTTGTGGGCCACGGCTGGCGCAGCAATCAGCCCGTCACCGTAAAGGCAACGGCGGCGAACGGCTATCGAGAGGATGACATCAACAAGCTCAAGGTTCCGGATACCAGCGTCGAGGAACTGAGGAGCCAGGGCTTTACTCCGGTCGGACAGATTGATGGCAGCAAAAAAGCCATTCCGCTGCGTCTGGAAGTCGAAAATGGCGATGAGTTCTGGCTCGGCTTTGACAACTTCTATGTGATCACCCGCTATAACCACAGCTATCGCTACGCCATGGCTGTGTACCAGCTCAGCGAGCTGATCCGTGAGAGAATGGGTCGTGAAGCGGGCTGAACTCTGGGTCGCCATCCTGATGGTTTGGCTGCTGCTGGTTTCCTGTAGCAGCCCCACCATCAGGGATGGCGCGCCGGACCGGGATATAGACGTCAGTCTGATTCCCGATGCCGTGCCGAAGGTGGAACCCATCACGTCGGCGGGCAACAAGAGTCCCTATGTTGTCTTTGGGCGGACCTACCACGTACTGCCCGAAAGTCGCGGCTACCAACAGCGCGGCGGCGCATCCTGGTACGGCACCAAGTTCCATGGCCGCAAGACCTCCAATGGCGAAACCTACGATATGTACGCCATGACGGGCGCCCACAAGAGCCTGCCAATTCCCTCCTATGTGCAGGTCACCAACCTCAAAAATGGCCGCAAGGTCATTGTCAGAATCAATGATCGCGGCCCGTTCCATTCCAGTCGGATCATTGACCTGTCCTACGTGGCAGCAAAAAAACTCGGTTACGACCAGCACGGCACCTCCGATGTGGAAGTGGTCGCCATTGACCCGGTCAAGTTTCAGCACAATTCCGTTGAAGTGCCGCGCATGGCCTTTCAGCGGCCCAAAACCGGCGCGCCACTGCCCGGCAAAACTTTCCTCCAGGCGGGGGCCTTTTCCGCTCGCGCCAGCGCTGAGGAAAAACGCGTCAGCCTTTCCCGCAGTACCGGTTATCCGGTTGAGGTGCGTGAGAGTCGTGTCAACGGCAGAACCCTGTTCAAGGTCCTGGTCGGCCCGATTGCGGACCAGAACGCCCTGGCCGATATGCGGACACTGTTGTTGCGCACGGAGAATCTCTCGTCTTTTGTGGTCCGAGACTGACCCCAAGCTTGCGTGTCGTTTAGCGGTCTCCCCGTGATAGAATTTGCCCCGTTTTTACGCCACTGTTTTTCGCCATCACCCATCAAAAATCACATTCAAGCAGGAATACAGGCATGTTGAAAAAGCTGACACAGACAGGGCTGGCGCTGATCTTTATTGCGTTTGCCAGCGTTGCCCCATCCACCGGTGCCTGGGCCGAACTGTTGATTCCGGCACCGCCGGAGATTGCCGCCAAGGCCTGGATTCTCATGGATGCCGATACCGGCAAGGTACTGGTTGAGCACAATGCCGATGAAAAACTGCCGCCCGCCAGCCTCACCAAGATGATGACCAGCTATGTGGTCTCCAAGGAAATCCACAGCGGTCGCCTGAAAGAAGACGACGAGGCCATCGTCAGTGAATATGCCTGGCGCACTGGCGGCTGGGCCAGCGGCAGCTCGGTGATGTCCCTGTTGCCGAAAAGCAAGGCCAAGATCATTGACCTGATTCGCGGCGTGATTATCCAGTCTGGCAACGACGCGTCCATAGTCCTGGCAGAGCATGTGTCCGGCTCTGAAAGCGCTTTTGCCGACATCATGAACCAGAACGCCGAACAGCTGGGAATGACCAATACCCACTTTGAGAACTCTACCGGCCTGCCCGCTGAAACCCATCTGAGTACTGCCCACGACATGGCGATTCTCGGCCAGGCTCTGATCCGGGATTTCCCCGAGCATTACGCCATCTATTCTGAAAAGTATTTTGAATACGACAACCACCGCCAGGCCAACCGCAACCGCCTGCTGTGGCGCGACAGCTCTGTCGATGGCATCAAGACCGGCCATACCCAGGCTGCCGGTTACTGCCTGGTGGCCTCGGCCAAGCGCGACGACATGCGCCTGATTGCCGTGGTGATGGGCGCCAACAGCGAGGAATCGCGCGCCCGCGAAGCGCAGACCCTGCTGTCCTACGGCTTCCGTTACTACGAGACTGCCAAGATTGCCGCCGTTGGTGACCTGCTGTCGGAAAACAACCGGGTGTGGTACGGCGATGTTGATTATCTGAACCTGACGGCAGGGAAGGATGTGTTTGCCACCATTCAGCGTGGCTCCCGCGAGTCCCTGACCACCGAGCTGGAACTTGAACCTGTGCTCAAAGCCCCCATTGAGAAGGGCCAGCAGCTGGGGATTGCGCGTATCAAGTTTGAAGACAAATTGCTGGAAGAAATCCCCGTGGTAGCTGCCGAGGCAGTGCCCGAGGCAGGCATTTTCAGTCGCCTCTGGGATGCCATCATGCTGTTCTTTATCAACCTGTTTGCCTAGAGGTTTTACAACCTGCAATGAGCCAACCCGAAGCGCCGAAAATCGAGTTCCCCTGCCAGTATCCCATCAAGGTGATGGGATACGCCTGCGTGGAATTTCGCGACCATGTACACAGCGTCATGCACCGCCACGCCCCCGGTTTTGACCAGACCCAGGTGTTGGTGCGCGAAAGCAGCAATGGCCGTTTCCAGTCCATTACTGTCACTATCACCGCTACGGGAATCGGCCAGCTTGAAACCATTTTTGCCGATCTGAAGGTGTGTGAACACGTGCAGATGGTGCTCTGAATGGTATCGCCCTCGCTGTCCACATTGCGGGTGAGAAGGCTGGGTCGCCAGCCTTATCTGCCGGTGTTTGATGCCATGAAGGCTTTCACTGCCGAGCGCGACAGTGATGCCCCCGATGAGCTGTGGCTGGTAGAGCACGACCCGGTGTTTACCCAGGGTCAGGCGGGCAAGGAGGAGCACCTGCTGATGCCCGGCGATATTCCCGTGGTTCAGGTGGATCGCGGCGGCCAGGTTACCTATCACGGCCCCGGCCAGATTGTTGGTTACCCGATGCTCGATATCCGCCGCAAGGGGTTGGGGGTACGCGATCTGGTGAGTGCCATTGAGGCATCCATCGTGGCGACCCTGGCTGGGTATGGTGTCGAAGCCTTCCCTAGAGCTGACGCGCCCGGTGTCTATGTAAACAGGGGGAGCGGGGTTGCCAAGATCGCCTCGCTGGGTATCCGCATTCGCAAGGGCTGCAGTTACCACGGCCTGTCCCTCAATGTCGATATGGACCTGAGTCCGTTCCTGCGCATCAACCCCTGCGGATACCAGGGGCTGGTGATGACCCGGCTCAGCGAGCTGGTCAGCGCAGAATCGGCACCCGCCATGGCGGCGGTAGAAAACGTCCTGCTCGACAATCTGGTAACCTGCCTCGGTTACGACAACTATCAGCTGATTGAAAATCCCCTGGGGATTCTCGCGGAGCGAGTATATGAGTGAAGTGGAGTTAACCCCGGTAAAGCGCACCCGCCGCCTGCAGGCCGGGGAAAAACTGCGCAGTGCCGACAAGGTGGAGCGCATTCCGGTCAAGGTGATTCCCACCGAAACCATCGAGCGCAAACCCGACTGGCTGCGCATTCGCATCAGTCCCTCGCCCGAAGTGCAGCGCATCAAGGGCATCCTGCGGGCCCACAAGCTCGCCACCGTGTGCGAAGAGGCCTCCTGCCCCAACCTCAGCGAATGTTTCAGCGGCGGCACTGCCACCTTCATGATCATGGGTGAAATCTGCACCCGGCGCTGCCCGTTTTGCGATGTCGGCCATGGCAAGCCACTGCCCCTCGACGCAGGCGAGCCGCGCCATCTGGCACAGGCCATTGCCGAAATGGCCCTTAAATACGTGGTGATCACCTCCGTGGACCGGGACGACCTGCGCGATGGCGGTGCCGGACACTTTGCCGATTGCATCCGCGAGGCCCGGGCCCTGTCGCCCACGCTGCAGATTGAAGTGCTGGTGCCGGATTTTCGCGGCCGCATGGAACCGGCCCTGGATGTGCTCAGCGCCGAACCGCCCGACGTCTTCAACCACAATCTCGAAACCGTGCCGCGCCTGTACCGCGAAGTGCGCCCCGGCGCCAACTATCAGTGGTCGCTGCAACTGATGAAAGCCTACAAGGCGCGCAATCCGGCGGTCTCTACCAAGTCCGGTTTGATGGTGGGGCTGGGGGAAACAAAAGAAGAATTGCTGGCGGTGCTGGACGATTTGCGCGCCCACGATGTCGACATGCTGACCATCGGCCAGTACCTGCAGCCCTCCCGCAACCATCTGCCGGTGGCGCGTTTTGTCCACCCCGATGAGTTTGCCGAATACGCCCGCTACGCCTATTCCATTGGATTCAAGCACGTCGCCTCTGGTCCGCTGGTGCGCTCCTCGTACCATGCCGACAAGCAGGCCCGTGGCGAAGAGGTGAAATAATCATGACTACCGACACCCGCACCAACATCGAAGCCGCCGTGTTCCGGCGCCTGCTCAGCCATCTGGATGATCACAAGGAAGTGCAGAATATCGACCTGATGATCCTCGCGGATTTTTGCCGCAACTGCCTCGCCAAATGGTACGTGGCGGCCGCCGAGGCGGAGGGGGAGAGCATTGACTACGAAAATGCCCGTGAAATCATCTACGGCATGCCCTATGCCGAGTGGAAGGACAAGTTCCAGGCGCCCGCCACTGCGCAGCAACTGGCCGCCCTGGAGGCGCGCGGCAAAAAGTGACAGCTGCGGGGAGCTGCGAGACGGTAAACGGGAAACAGGAAAGCTGAGGCCGTCGGCGGTTCCCTTGGTCTGCGCCCTATTTTTAAACCCTTATTTTTAAATCATCCATAACTGCAATAAACAGGAAAATAGCCAATGACCATTTTTAACCATATTGTTGTCGGTACTAACGATATCGAAAAATCCCGTACCTTCTACGACGCCACCCTGGGTGCCCTGGGCAGCAAGCGGGTTCCGGATTTCAGCCCCACCGCCAGCATGTACGGCAAGGAAGTGCCGGAGTTCATGATCACGGTTCCCCTCAATGGACAACCGGCCGTTCATGCCAATGGCGGCACCATCGGTTTCCGCGCTGACACCCGCGCCGCAGTCGATGCCTTCCATGCCAGCGCCCTGGCCAACGGCGGCAGCTGTGAAGGTGCCCCCGGTCCCCGCACTCAGGCCGGCCCCACTGCCTACGGCGCCTATGTACGCGATCCCGATGGCAACAAGCTCTGTGCCTACTGCTTCGCCCCTGCCTGATACACCACGGGAGCCGACACCTGCTGTCGGCTCCACGCCCTTTCTGTGCAATCAGAGCTGCCTGTGCCATGGCGATGACCTCTCAGTTCACTCGATCCCTGGCGCTGCTTGTTGCGCTTGCCTTGGGCGCCTGTAGCCATCATGTTCCCGAGGGAGTCCAGCCGGTCAGTGATTTCGAGCTCGAGCGCTACCTCGGCACCTGGTATGAAATTGCCCGTCTCGACCACCGCTTCGAGCGCGGCCTCAGCGATGTGACCGCCCACTACAGCCTGCGCGATGATGGCGGCCTGAGGGTGATCAATCGCGGTTATTCCGCTGCCAGCGGGGAATGGGAAGAGGCAGAGGGCAAAGCCTATTTTGTCGAAGACAGCACCATTGGCCACCTCAAAGTGTCGTTTTTTGGCCCCTTTTACGGGGCCTATATCGTCTTTGACCTTGATCACGAGGCTTACAGCCAGGCATTGGTATCCGGCCCGGATAAATCCTATCTGTGGATACTGGCCCGCACACCAACCCTTGATCCGGGGCAGCTTGAAGCCCTGGTTGCTCGCGCCAAAGCCAGCGGCTTTGATACCGACGCACTGATTTTTGTCAGTCACGACAATCCGGCAGCTTCGCCGGGAAACAGCCCGCAACCCTGATTTAGCGTCCAGGAACAGCCTTCATGAATCTGGTGTGGTTTCGCAACGACCTGCGCACCCTCGATAACCCGGCGCTGTGGCATGCCACCCAGTCGGGCCACACCTTGGGAGTCTTTTATCTGTGTCCCCGCCAGTGGCGGGGACACCATATGGCCGCCTGTCGGGTCGAATTCCTGCTGCGCACGCTCAACTGCCTGCGACAGCAATTGGCCGCCCTCAATATCCCGTTACTGGTGCTGACAGAAAATGATTTTTCCACTGTGCCTCAATCTCTGAGCACAATTTGCCAGCGCCATCAGGTGACCGATATCTACTGGAATGATGAATACCCCGTCGATGAGCAGCGCCGGGATGACGCTGTCGTGGCGCTGCTTCAGGCCGCGTCGATTGCCAGTCATCGCTACCACGACCGTGCTCTGGCGCCGCCGGGCATGGTGGTGAAGGGGGATGGTTCTGCCTATAAGGTATTCACTCCGTTCAAGCGCAGCTGGCTGGCATTGCTCGACCATGGCGTGCCGGATCTGTTGCCGATTCCTGCCAGACAAAAGCCGCTCAAACTCCCGCCCGATTGCGATGGCCTGGGTCCGATCCCGGACAGCCTGCCCGGCTTCAATAGTGCTGTGCCCGCAGAGTTGTGGCCCGCCGGCGAGGCAGAAGCCGTGCGGCGGCTGAACCATTTTTGCGATCAGGGGTTGGCGGCCTACAGTCGCGACCGCGATTTACCCGCCATTGACGGGACTTCCGCCTTGTCTCCGTATCTGGCGGTGGGCGCCATCTCACCCCAGCACTGCCTGCATGAAGCGCTCAAGGTCAGGGCAAATGGTGGCAGTGAGGTAATGGAAGGCGCCGATACCTGGATCAACGAGCTGATCTGGCGGGATTTCTACCAGCATATTCTTGTCGCCTTTCCCCGCGTGTCCATGAACAAGCCCTTCAAACTGGCAACTGATGCGGTCCCCTGGCGCGATGATGAAGCGGGATTTAGAGCCTGGTGTGCCGGAAAAACCGGTATCCCCATTGTCGATGCGGGCATGCGACAGTTGCAGCAGACGGGCTGGATGCACAACCGGGTGCGGATGATCACAGCCATGTTTCTGAGCAAAAACCTGCTGATTGACTGGCGCCGTGGCGAGCAGTTTTTTATGCAACACCTGGTCGACGGCGATCTTGCTGCCAACAACGGCGGTTGGCAGTGGAGCGCATCCACGGGTACTGATGCCGCACCGTACTTCCGGATATTCAATCCCTTCAGCCAGGCCGAGCGTTATGATCCCGATGCCAGCTATATTCGCCGCTATGTCCCTGAACTGGAGGGGCTGAGCGTCAGGCAGATACACAGCCCGGCGCAGCTGGCGGCCAGCAAACCGTCGCAGTATCCAGTGCCGATTGTCGATCTCAAACTGTCGCGGCAGTGCGCCATTGATGCCTTTCGAGCTGTCAACGGCTAGCGCAGCGGGTCGTTTATCCGCCATGATAGTCGCTACACTGATCTGGATTCTGGCAGATTGAACAGGCAACACCACTGGCAGCCTTTTTGCTTGTAATGGCTTATCGATGTTCTGTACCGAGACGAAGGAGTTGACCATGACAATGAGTACGTTCGCTTCCCTGCTTGAAACCTGGGAGAAAAACGCACAGAAAAATGCTGGCAAGGTGGCCCGGGAAGTGAGCCTTTATGAAACAGACGATCTGAAGGTCCGGGCTCTGGCGACCATGTATTCGCTGCCGGTGGAGGAGATCACTGCCAGCCTGCTTCATCAGGCCATTATCGAGCTGGAGGAAAAAATGCCCTATGTGGCCGGGGACAAAGTCATCAGGGTGGAAGAGGGCTCGGATATTTACGAGGATGTTGGCCCGATGGCCCGTTATCTCGATATTCAAGCCACACTGCGTAGATAGGTTCTGGTTCGGGGTGTCCACCAGTTTTCCTGCTGTCTCGTCTAGCGAGACAGCAGGAAAACCGCAGCAAACCGGACAGTAAGGTCACTCAGGGCGTCGGGATTCCCTCGAATTTTCAGTGACGCCCACTTGCCTGGTTGTCGCTACTCCTTGGGAAAATTCACAAAGGGATGTTGTTTTTTCAGGGCGGCGATCGTTCGTTTGATATTGTTGATTTCGATATTCACAGACTCATCCGGGGCTGTGGTGCTGGAGGCGGGCTTGGCCGTTGCCAGGGCACGCTCGTGATTGGCGAGGCGGCTTTCCAGTTCGAGCTGCCATTCATTGAAGGTTTTTTCCTGTGAGCTTAGGCGTGTGGTTGAACTCTCCAGCTTGCGCGTCAGATCATCCATGCGGGTCTGCACGGCCAGCAGGTCGGCTTCTGCTGCACCGCCTGCGGAAGTGCGGGCCACCGGGGTGCTGATGGTTTTGCGCAACTCATCCAGCTGCTGGCGGGTACTGGCTACCTCTTCGGCCAGTTGGGTGTTGGCAGTTCGCAGCGTCTGCATATCTTCCAGTTGCGAGGCCAGCTGACCCTGTAGCTGGCTGAAATCTTCCCCTCCGTCCGGCTTGCGGTCCATTTGATAACTGGTCAGACGGTTTTCGAAATCGGTGCGCCACTGGGCCAGTTGTGTCTCCTGCTGGCTGATTTTGGCTATCGCCCCCTCCAACTCGCGATTAAGGCCGGAGACTTCCAGCTTGACGGCGGTGGCCAAGGTATTCAGCTGATCAGCACCGACGCCTGATTGCCCTTCGCTTTGCTCCCGTGCCTGTTCGAGCGCTGTGCGGGTGGCGCTGATTTCATCATTGAGCCTGGCGCTGCTGTCGCGCAAACCATCAATGTCGGCAACCTGCGCCGCCAGCGTTGCTTCGAGGGATTTGATCAGGTTGGCCTGGCTGCTGAGGGTTTCAGCCTGGGGTGCAAGCCTGTCATCAATCTGGCGAGCGATCTGCTCGGCAAAGGGATTGCTGCCATTGCTGTTGACGATGTTCTGCTGTTCCTTGATGGCGGCTTCCTGGCTGTGCAGTCTTGCCAGTGCCGCATCCATTTCAGCGGTCATGGCGGCCAGTTTGGCTTCGAGACTGTCGAGAGCTTTGCGGGTTTCCCCCAGAGTCTTGCCGGAGTCGCCATTGGCGGCAGCGTTCATGTCAACGGTTTTACCCAGGCTTGCCAGTTGTTGGCGGATGTCCGCCACAGCTTTGTCGGTTGCTGCAATTTGAGGGCTAAGCTTTTGCTCAAGGGTGCTGATTCCAGTCACTTGTTTGCTGACCGCGTCAATGCGACTGTCAAACTGGCTTGCCAGCTGTGCCTGCAAGTCTTTTGCCTGGCTGGCGAGGGCAACTTTTTGTGCGCCCTCTACGCTGGTGATCTTGCTGTTCAGTCCTGCAACTGACGACTCTAATCCTGACAGTGCTTTTTGCTGGCTAGCAATGCTGCTTTTCAGCTCATTTTGCTGGCTGGATACTGCCGCCACTTTTGTTTCGGTGCTGGACAGCGCTTTACCCAGCTCGGTTTTGGTGCTGGCTAGATTCGTGCTCATTTTGCTGTCCAAGCTGGCAACCGAGGTTTCTAATCCTGACAGTGCTTTTTGCTGGTTAGCAATGTTACTTTTCAGCTCATTATGCTGGCTGAACAATGTCGCTACTTTTTCTTCGGTAGTGGACAGGGTTTTATCCAGTTCAGTTTTGGTGCTGGCTAGAGTTGTACTGATTTTGTTATTCAGCCCGGCGACGGATTGCTGCAAGTCGGCAATCAACTTTTGTTGACTGCCAGCAGCGCTTTTTTGCTCGTTCTGCAGCTTGCTGATCGTTCCTGTGATGGTGTCCACACTGGTGTCGACGGTGGCCAGCTTTTTCTCCAGATCTGCGACCCGTTTGTCCGGGGCATTGATGGCAGCCAGGGACTTTTCCACTTGTCCGCCAAGGGTAGTCAGGCGGGTTTCCATGCTTTGCAGATTTTTGCGAATCTGCTCCACTTCGGCGCTGGGCAGGGCGCCAGTGGAGGAGTTGCCAGTGGCCGAGCTGCCAGTGTTAGTGCCGCCAATGCTGCTGCGCAGGTTGTCGAGGTCAATAATCTGGGTGGCAATGCGCTGTTCCAGGGTTCTGATCAGGTCGCCTTGTTCGCTGAGTTCTTGCTGAACCTCCGGAAGGGAGGAAGCGTCGGGATTGACTGCTGTTTTTGACTGGCTGGTTTTTATGCTTTTAAGAGAGGCCAGCTCTGTTTCAAGACGGTTGATGCTGCTACTTTGCACGCCGTACTGGACAAGCATCAGGGCAACTACCACGGCGAGGGGGATCAGTAATTTTGCCTGCGCCCTCAGCCCTCCGGGCCACAGGCCGTTTTCAGTGGGAGGAGGGTGATCGCCATTGCGCGGTTTGGCCTTGGCTGCAGCCGCGGCGCTTTCCTGGTGGGCGAGTCTTTCTTCCGGTTCGGGAACAAAGGGGTCCATGGTGTCTTATTCCTTTTCAGATCATGGGATTGTCACCATTCTACACCCGGGGAAGTAACAAAAATCAAGTGAGGAGACCCTGTTGTTGGCCGGGAGGGTCGATTAAGCGATACAACGACATTCTGGCTGGTGATAAATGCCCGATTGTTGCCGTCGCAACCGGCAAACGACTGGCGGGTTAGGTTTGGCGGGCAATAGGAGGTAAAATGCCCGGCCCCAACGCCCACTGCCTCTCGGGCTCTTTTCGGCTATCGCCACACAAGCAGACATTGTCCATGACCAGCATCCCCAAAAAAGTCGGTTTTATTTCCCTCGGTTGCCCCAAGGCCCTGGTGGATTCAGAGCGCATCCTCACCCAGTTGCGCATGGATGGCTACCAGGTAGTGCCCAGCTACGAAAATGCCGATGTGGTAGTGGTCAATACCTGCGGTTTTCTCGACAGTGCCAAGCAGGAATCCCTCGATGCCATCGGCGAGGCCATGGCAGAAAACGGCAAGGTGATTGTCACTGGCTGTATGGGCAATGAAGAGGCCCGTATCCGCGAGGCCCACCCTGGGGTGCTGGCGGTGTCCGGTGCTCACCAGTACGAGGCGGTGGTGAGTGCGGTGCACGAATGGGCGCCTCAGGCGCGCAGCCACGATCCCTATATCGATCTGGTGCCCGCCAGTGACGTGAAGCTCACCCCGCGCCACTATTCGTACCTGAAAATTTCCGAAGGCTGTAACCACCGCTGCAGTTTCTGCATTATTCCCTCCATCCGCGGTGATCTGGTCAGCAGGCCCATTGGTGACGTGATGGACGAAGCGGAGCGCCTGGTCAAGGCCGGCACCAAGGAGCTGCTGGTGATCTCCCAGGACACCAGCGCTTACGGAGTGGATATGAAGTTCCGCACCGGTTTCTGGCAGGGTCGCCCCATCAAAACCCATATGCAGCAGCTCTGTGAAGCCCTGGGCGAACTGGGAGTGTGGGTGCGCCTGCACTATGTGTACCCCTATCCCCACGTGGACAATCTGCTGCCCCTGATGGCGGAGGGCAAAATCCTGCCCTACCTGGATATCCCCTTCCAGCACGCCCACCCCGATGTGCTGAAGTCCATGAAGCGCCCCGCCAATGAAGAAAAGGTGCTCAACCGCATCCGTAGCTGGCGCGACATCTGCCCCGACATGACCATCCGCAGCACCTTTATCACCGGTTTCCCCGGCGAGACTGAAGCGCATTTTCAATACCTGCTCGACTGGTTGCAGGAAGCCCAGCTCGACCGCGTCGGCTGCTTCAAATACGAAGCGGTGGAAGGTGCGCCCGCCAACGAACTGGCAGGCGCCGTACCGGAAGAAGTCAAGCAGGAGCGCTGGGAGCGCTTTATGGAATCCCAGCAAGCCATCAGCACCGCCCGCCTCGAAGCCAAGATCGGCAAAACCGTGGAGGTGATCATCGACGAAGTGGTGGAGGAGGGCGCCGTGGGCAGAACCGCAGCGGATGCCCCCGAGATCGATGGCAATATCTTCCTCGATGGCCAGACCCACCTCAAACCTGGACAGCTTGTACAGGCTGTTGTGGAAGACGCCGATGAATACGATCTGTGGGGGCGGTTGGTGTAATTTTTCACACTTTTGCTGTACAGGTGTCAAAGCAAACGGCTATTTGCCTTTCGTCAGGCCTTGAGTGGGTGGCGAAAGGTATCAATTCCCATGGCACAGCTGGACCTCTGAGTGATCGTTCGGATACAGCAACAAAGCCGTAGCCGATTGTCCAGCCTGAAATTATAAAAAGAACATATAAATCAACAATCTGAAGTATGGCTTGATGCTGTCTGAGCCATTCAAAACCCTCTTCCCCGATAATTTCCCTGGCCTCTCTGTCTCCATTCTGTCGATAAAAGCGTATCCCTGCCTGGAAACATAGCTGTCCCTTTTCTTACTTCTTCGCGTCTCACTGGGAAAAATATCTTGCAATCTGCCCAATAAAGTGTACAAATAGTTATACATATTTGTACAAATACAGCGAGAGGCTGTGACCATGAAGACAAAACCAATGGTGGCAGAGGTAGGGGACAAGCAGGAACTATTCCCCATCAGCGTGGTTGCCGAGGCGACTGGGGTGCCGACTGTCACCCTGCGGGCCTGGGAGCGGCGCTACGGTTTTCTGGTTCCACACCGCACGCCCAAGGGGCACCGGCTATTCAGTGTCGAGCATATCGGTCTGATCCGCCGGGTCACTGCGTTGCTGGATTCCGGTATTCCAGTCAGCCGGGTGGGTGATCTGCTCAAGCTGGAGAATATCCAGCCTGTCGCTGCCAGTGGCGGCGATAACTGGGCACGTATTCGCAGCCAGATGCTCGATGCCATCAACGATTTTGACGAGATGCGGCTCGATCAGCTGTATAACGACAGCCTGGCCAGTTTTCCCATCAGCATGGTGACCGAGGAGCTGATCATCCCCCTCCTGCGCAAGGTGGGCAAAAACTGGGAGCACGGCGTCAAGGGCGTGGCCGAGGAGCATTTTTTCAGCCTCTATATCCGCAACAAGCTCGGCTCACGCTGGCACCACAGCCCGCCCATGCTCACGGGTCGCCGCATTGTGGCCGCCTGTATGCCCGGTGAACGCCACGAATACGGCCTGCTGCTGTTTGCCCTGGTGGCGCGCAGCCGGGGGTTTGACCTGGTGCTGCTCGGCGCCGATATGCCGCTTGAAGAAATTTCCAGGGTGGTGGACAGAACCCGCGCTGCGGGTGTGGTAATTTCCGCCACCATCGAACCGGGCTGGCAGCTCATTGAACGTGATTTGCGCAAGCTGGCAGCGGACGTGAGTTGCCCGGTGTTTGTGGGCGGGGCCGGCATTGCCGAACAGGACGCCGCCATTGCCAGTGTCGGCGCCCGGCCGGTGGGTGTCGATCTGGTGGCGGGGGTGGAAGAAATTCACCGCTACCTCCATGACGGAGAAGCGGTATGAGTGTAACCGGGCAGCTGGTGACCCTCGCCGAGGCTGGCAAAGTGCCGGATGTTGTCGTGCGGGCAGGTATTCGCCATTTGTTGCGCCAGCGCTTGGCTGCGCTGCCCGGCGATGATTGCGAGGCTCTGGCCAGCAACCGGCGTGAATTTCTCAATGCCATGGGCACCTCGCCGCTGGCGGTGATGACCGATGCCGCCAATCGGCAGCATTACGAAGTGCCTGCCCGCTACTACGACCTGGTGCTGGGGCCGCGCAAAAAATACAGCTGCTGCTACTGGGGGCCGAACACCCTGATCCTGGCCGAAGCAGAGACCAATGCCCTGCGCATGACCTGTGAGCGGGCCGGGCTCGCAGATGGCCAGCGCATCCTGGAACTGGGTTGTGGCTGGGGCTCCCTGACCCTGTGGATGGCGGAGCACTATCCGGGTGCGACCATCACTGCTGTTTCCAATTCCAGCTCCCAGCGCCGCCATATTGAGGAGCAGGCGCAACTCCGGGGTATCACCAATGTGCAGGTGATCACCGCGGACATGAACGATTTCGAGCCGCAAGGCCAGTTCGACCGCATCGTGTCGCTGGAGATGTTCGAGCATATGCGCAACTGGTCTGAGTTGTTCGGGCGCGTTGCCAGCTGGCTGGCTAATGACGGCCAGTTCTTTATGCATGTGTTTTGTCATCGCAACAGCCCCTATTTTTTTGAGGCGGTCGACGAGTCCGACTGGATGAGCCGCTATTTTTTCAGTGGCGGCATGATGCCCAGCGCCGATCTGCCCCTCTATTTCCAGAGTGAGCTACGGCATCTCAACAGCTGGTTCTGGAATGGCAACCACTACGCCAAGACCCTCGGAGCCTGGCTGCAACAGCAGGATGAACAACCCGATGCTGTCCGGGAGGTGTTGAAGTCCATCCATGGCGATGACGCCAAACGCTGGGAAATGCGCTGGCGGCTGTTTTACATGGCCTGTGCCGAGCTGTTCAGGATGAACGGTGGCAACGAGTGGTTTGTGGGCCACTACTTGTTTGAAAAGCGACCAGTTGAAAAGCGGCCAGCGCCGCAACGGGGTGAAGGTCATGGTTAATCTGTGGAATTTTATCCAGTTCCAGGTGGCCTGGTTCGCCATTGTCCTGTCTGCGGAGGCAGAGCAGCCTTTTTTGGGAGTGGCAGTGGTGGCGCTGTTCAGCGTCGTCCATCTGACATTGGCGGAAAACCCTCTGGGAGAAGGGCTGTTTCTCCTGCTGGTGGGATTGCTGGGCTGGTTGTGGGAGTCCCTGGTGCTGGCCACAGGACTGATCCACTACACCGCCACCACTGGCAATGAGCTGATGGCGCCGGTGTGGATTGCCGCCCTGTGGCTGAATTTCGGCTCCACCCTCAACTATTCCCTGGCCTGGTTGCAGGGCAGAACCGCACTGGCCGCAGTGTTTGGCGCCATCGGTGGGCCGCTGGCCTTTTATGCCGGGTACAAACTGGGCGCGGTGAACTTTTCCAACAGCGCCCTGATGCTCGCCATTATCTCCGTGGGCTGGCTGGTTCTGACGCCCCTGCTGGTGCATGCGTCCAGAGCCTGGCGATATTACCGGGTCGGGACAATCTCCGGCCTGACCACGACGCTGCCAGCGGAGGTGCAGGATGACTGAATTACTGGTGCCCTTGGGAGCCAACCTGGTATTTGCCTCCGGCCTGTGGCTGTTGAGTATCTACCGGCGCGATGCAGGCCTGGTTGACCTGATCTGGCCGCTGATGTTTGTGCTCGCAGCGTGGATCTGGTTCGAGCCAGCCGTTGCAACTTCCCTGCATTGGATAGTGCTCGCGCTGGTGATGGCCTGGGGCTTGCGCCTGCATCTCCACCTGGCCTGGCGCAACCTCGGCAAAGAGGAGGACCGCCGCTATCAGGTCATTCGCGAGCGCAACTCCCCTGGCTTTTGGTGGAAGAGTTACTTCATTGTTTTTGTGTTGCAGGCAGTGCTTGCCTGGGTGGCCAGCCTGGGCATTTACGGCGCTCTGTTGTCCCTTGGCAGCCTTGATGTGGTGACTGTGGTCGGCCTTGCCATCGCACTGACCGGGTTTGTGTTTGAAGCCGTGGGTGACTGGCAGCTGGCCGCTTTCAAGTCCGACAAAGCCAATGCGGGCAAGGTGATGGACAGCGGTCTGTGGCGCTACACCCGCCATCCCAATTATTTTGGCGACTGCTGTTTTTGGTGGGGTATCGCCATGGTCGCCCTGGCTGGCGGCCATTGGTGGGCGCTGGTGTCGCCGCTGCTGATGACGGTGCTGCTGCTGAAGGTCTCCGGGGTTTCCCTGCTGGAGAGCGATATTGCCGAGCGCCGTCCCCAATACCGGGAATATATCCAGCGTACCTCGGCCTTTATTCCCTGGAAACCGCGCCCAGCGGCTGACGTGGGCGTTACTCGGGAGGGATCGGGATCGTGAACAGCCATGGTATGAACAGGTCGGTTATCAGTTTGTGGGTGCTCTTGTTGTCTGCACTGGCGCTATCAATAGAGTCTGTCGCCAGCGAACAGCAGCCGGCCAAGGCGCTGTCCTTTGCGGTGTATCTCGATGGCCGCGAAATCGGTACCCATCACTACCGCTTCACCCCCGCCAGCAATGGCTTTGAACTTGAAAGCGTAGCCAGCTACGACGTCAGGTTCCTTTTTATCAATGCCTACAGTTATCGCCACCGCTCCGAGGAGAGCTGGCGGGATGGCTGTATCACCGCGATCAGTTCCAGCACGGATGCCAATGGCGAACCTTTCAAAGTGACTGGCGAGATGCTGGGTGAACGTCCTGTACTTGAAACCCTCGAGGCAGAAATCCCGGTCACAGTGTATTGTTTGCGCAGTTACGCCTACTGGGATAAATCCCTGCTGCAAAGCGAACAGCTGCTCAATAGTCAGACAGGCGAAGTGGCGGACGTGACATTAAAAGCCCTTGGAGAAGCGCCGCTTCCCTGGGCCAAGGACACCAGTGGCGAGGCGTATGTGCTGCTCAACCCCGACGCCGATATCCACCTCTGGTATGACAGTGCTGGCAACTGGCTGGGGTTGCAATCCGAGCTTGAGAATGGCCGGACCCTGCATTACCAGAGGCACGTGCATGACCCATCCACGAAAGACCCCACAGACAATCGCAACAGCGGAGATGTCCCATGAAAATCGCAGTGGTCGGCACCGGCATTGCCGGCAATATCGCCGCCTGGCATCTCAATCAGAGCCACGATGTCACCGTTTACGAAGCCAACGATTATGTGGGGGGGCACACCCACACCCACAGCTTTGAGATACAGGGCCAGTCGTTGCAGGTGGACTCCGGTTTTATTGTTTTCAATGAGAAAACCTACCCCAACTTTATCGCCATGCTGGAACGCCTTGGTGTAGCGCGCCAGAAAACCGACATGAGCTTCAGCCTGCACTGCGAAAACACCGGGTTTGAATACTGTGGCAGCGACCTCAACGGCCTGTTTGCCCAGCGCCGCAACCTGCTCAGCCCGCGCTTTTACCGCCTGATTGCCGATATCCTGCGTTTTAATCGCGAGGCGCCAGCCCTGATCGAAAGCAATGACACCGCAACTACCCTGGGCGAATACCTGCGCAGTGAAAAGTACGGCGACGGTTTTGTGCGCCACTACATTCTGCCCATGGGCGCCGCCATCTGGTCCACTGAGCTGGAACTGATGCTGGGGTTTCCGGCGGCCTTTTTCGTGCGTTTTCTCCACAACCACGGGTTGCTGAGTATCAGCGACCGGCCCCAGTGGTATGTGGTGAAGGGCGGTTCCAAAGCCTATGTGGATGCGCTGACGGCACCCTTTCGCGACAACATACGGCTGTCCTCGCCAGTCACCTCGGTGCGGCGCTTTGCCGACCGGGTGGAGGTGGAGTCGAACGGCCAGGTGGAAAACTATCAGGCGGTGTTCTTCGCCTGCCATAGCGACCAGGCACTGAAGATGCTGGCGGATGCCACTGCTTTGGAGCAATCCGTTCTGGGCGCCTTCCCCTACCAGAAAAATACCGCCTTGCTGCACACCGGCAACAAGATGCTGCCGGACAGGCAGCGAGCCTGGGCGAGCTGGAATTACCGGCTGGGGAAAAAAGCTGTCGATAAGCCCACCGTCACCTACTACATGAACCGCCTGCAATCCCTGTCGTGCCCTGAATCCCTGTGCGTCACTCTCAACAACGATGATGCGGTGCCGGACGACAGCGTGCTGGCGGCGATGAATTACGACCACCCGCTGTTTACCCGCGAAGCAGTGGCTGCCCAGGCGCGCCAGGCGGAAATCAACGGCAGCAACCGGGCGTTTTATTGCGGCGCCTACTGGCGCTACGGGTTTCACGAGGATGGTGTGGTGAGCGCCCTCAACGCCCTCGACCATTTTCGCGACTGGGAGAACAGCATTGGCTACCTGCCTCTACGCCGGACGGGTTGATCACGTCCGCCACCGGCCCCGGCATCACCGGTTTGATTACCGGATGCTGATGCTGTATCTCGATCTTGGCTCTATGGATCGCGATCTGGCCCGCTTCCCGTGGCTGATGGGCAGGTGGTTCTCGCCGTTGCGCTTTCGTCGCGAGGATCATATGGGCGGTGATCAGCAGGGCAGTGCCAATCAACCGCTTGAAGACTGCGTGCGTCACCATGTGGCGGCTGAAACGGGGGCGCGGCCACAGGGGCCGATCCGCCTGCTGACCGGCTTCGGTTTTATGGCCCACCGCTTCAACCCGGTGAGTTTTTACTACTGCTTCGACTGGACCGATACCCGCCTGGAAGCGGTGGTAGCCGAGGTTACCAATACCCCCTGGGGTGAGCGCCACTACTATGTGCTCGATGCCCGCAACCAGCCCAGTGGGCAAACCCTGCTGTTCGATCACAGCAAGGGTTTCCATGTGTCGCCCTTTATGCCCATGGATACCCACTATCACTGGCGTATCCAGATTCCCGCTGATCGCTTTGCCCTGGTGATTGCAGTGGAGGAGGGCGGCGAGGAACTGTTCAGCGCCGGACTCAGGCTGCAGGAACGCCCGTTCACCCGCGCGCAATTGCTGCGCGGTTTCCTGCTGATGCCCTTTACCAGCCTCAAGGTGGTGGCTGCCATTCACTGGCAGGCATTGCGCCTGTGGCTCAAGTCGGCGCCTTTTCACAGCCACCCCAAAGACAATCAGCAGAGGGCAGTGCCTTCTGAACCATTACCGAAAAGCGCTCACAACGGAGATAGACCATGACCCTGTCGAAAACCTCGCAACCCTCGCTGCCTGATCGCAACGACGCTATCAAGACCACGCCTGGTTCAGCTCTGTGCCGTCTGGCGCGCAGGGGTGTACTGGCCAAGCTGGCAGCGTTGCGCCACGGCCAGCTGGAGGTTGTGGAAGGCGATGAGCACCATCGCTTTGGCAGCCTCAGTGCTGAATTTCCCCATCCGGTGCGGGTTGAAATCAAAAATCCCGGCTTCTATCCCGAGCTGGCTTTCGGTGGCAGTATCGGCGCCGGAGAGGCCTATATGCTCGGCCACTGGCGCTGTGACAACCTGGTGGATCTGATTCGCATGATGGTGCGCAATCGCGAGGTCATGGAATCCATGGAGGGTGGCCTGGGGCGCCTGATGGCGCCGGTCAACAAGCTCTTTCACTGGCTGCACCGCAACACCGTGGCGGGCAGCCGCCGCAATATCAGCGCCCACTATGATCTGGGTAACGACTTTTTCAAGCTGTTCCTAGACGATACCCTGATGTACTCAGCGGGGGTATTTGAAACTCCCGACGCCACCATGCAGGAGGCCTCCATCGCCAAGATCGACCGCATCTGCCGCAAGCTGGAACTGGGGCCGGATGACCACCTGCTGGAAATCGGCACCGGCTGGGGTGGTTTTGCCATCCACGCGGCGCGCCACTACGGCTGCCGGGTAACCACTACCACTATCTCCGAAGCCCAGCACAGGCTGGCGCGGGAGCGCATTATCGAGGCGGGGCTGGAGGATCGCATAGAGCTGCTGCAGGAGGATTTCCGCAATCTCACCGGCCAGTACGACAAGCTGGTGTCGATCGAGATGATCGAGGCCATCGGCGAAGACAATATCGGGCGCTTCTTTGCCGTCTGCAACCGGCTGCTCAAACCCCATGGCAAGATGCTGCTGCAATCCATCACCATCGCCGACAGCCTTTACGAGGGCTACCGCCGCTCGGTGGACTTTATCCAGCGTTATATCTTCCCGGGTGGTTTTTTACCGTCGGTGGCGTCGCTGTGCCAGGCCGTGGGTCGCCACAGCGACATGCGCCTGTTCCATCTGGAGGATATCGGCCCCCACTACGCCGAAACCCTCAAACGCTGGCGCCAGCAGTTCAACGCCAACCTCACTGCCATCCGCGCGCTGGGCTATCCGCCGGAGTTTATCCGCATGTGGGAGTTTTACTTCTGCTACTGCGAGGGTGGGTTTCTGGAGCGCGCCACCGGCGATGTGCAGATGCTGCTGGTCAAGAGCGGTGACCGCAGTGATACCTTGCTGAAGGTTTGATCATCGTGGCCCGGGACGCGCTCTTCCCGGGCCACGGCCTGAATCGTCGGCCTGTCAGGCCAAAGAGCTGTCAGGCCAGAATTTGCCGGTACTTGCCGCCCTGGAACACCAGGGGGTCGCCTTCCTTCTGCTCCATATCCAGCACCTTGCCGATAATGATCACGTGATCACCAGCGGGAACGCACTGGTGGATTTCGCACTGGAAGCGAGCCAGGTAGTCGCCGAACAGGGGAATGCCGTCATTGCCGTGCTCCATGGCGATATCGTCAAAGGTGCGGGCCTCTTTGCTGGCAAAGCGTGCCGACAGTTCCTGCTGATCCTGCTTGAGGATATGGATGGCGAAACTTTTGCACTTGGTGAACACATCAAAACCGGTGGAATCGTTGCCAATGCTCCACAGTACCAGGGGCGGATCGAGTGAGACGGAGGAAAAACTGTTGGCAGTCATCGCCCGGGGGTGACCCTGGTCGTCAAGGGCCGTCACTACTGTCACTCCAGTGGCATAGGAGCCAAGGGCGTTGCGTAGCTGGCGGGAATCAAATTCGGTCACGTGTATGCCTCTTCATTGGGTGTGATGGTGTTGAGCTTGGTTGGGTTGTGCGCTTCACCAGGCCGATATGGTCCGTTGCGGGCGATCCGGGGCCGGTCAGCAGCGCGGACCAGGGCAGCCCCGGTCACGATCGCGAGATGGTAAGTGCTTTGTCAGGCCAGTTACAAGGTTGAAAGACAACAGTTTTACCGGCTGATGGCACTGTCCTGGTTGCCAGCCGGAAATGCGCCTGTCACAAAGTATGAATTTTTATAAATACAAGACTTGATTCTCAGCAATCTCCTTGCCACTATATGTTGTGTCTTAACTGTCTTGGAGGCCATATTTACCCCAAGATATATAAATCCTCCCTATTAGAACGGCGAACACTATCATGTCTATTGAAGCGCTTAAAACGGCCAACAAGACCGCATCTGTCAATATCACACTACAGCCCGCTTCCGAAGATATCTGGGACAAAAAGTACCGTCTCAAAGACAAGCTCGGTAATCCCGTCGACAAGGATATCGATGGCACCTACAAAAGAGTGGCCCGCGCCATCGCCGAGGTGGAGCGCTCCGAGCTGCAGGATAAGTGGTACGAACGCTTTTTGTGGGCCCTGCGCAACGGTGCGATCCCGGCCGGGCGCATCATCTCCAACGCCGGCGCCCTGGAGCACAAACCCTCCACCTCCACCATCAACTGCACCGTGTCGGGCACCATTCCCGATTCCATGAAGGGCATCCTCGAGCGCAATCTGGAGGCCGGTCTCACCCTCAAGGCCGGGTGCGGTATCGGCTACGAATTTTCCACCCTGCGCCCCCGCGGCGCCTATGTGTCCGGCGCCGGTGCCTATACCTCCGGGCCGCTGTCGTTTATGGATATCTTCGACAAGATGTGTTTTACCGTGTCCTCCGCCGGTGGCCGCCGCGGCGCGCAGATGGGCACCTTTGATGTCAGCCACCCCGATGTGGTGGACTTTATCCGCGCCAAGCGCGAAGACGCCCGCCTGCGCCAGTTCAACCTGTCGCTGCTGATCACTGACGAGTTCATGCACGCCGTCAACAACGATGAAGAGTGGCCCTTGTGCTTCCCCATCAGCGAGAAGGAAGCGAGCCAGGGCGATATCGACATCAACGACGCCAGCCAGGTGGTGTGGCGCGACTGCCCCGATCCCAGCGGCTACCTGCAGGACGCTGAGGGCCGCGTGGCCTGCCGGGTGTTCCGCAGCGTGCAGGCGCGCAAATTGTGGAACGTCATCATGACCTCCACCTACGACTATGCCGAACCGGGCTTTATCCTCATCGACAAGGTCAACGAGCTCAACAACAACTGGTTTTGCGAAAACATCCGCGCCACCAACCCCTGCGGCGAGCAGCCCCTGCCGCCCTACGGCAGCTGCCTGCTGGGCTCCATCAACCTCACCAAGTTTGTCCAGGACCCGTTTACCGACAAGGCGCGCTTCGACTGGGACAGCTACCGCGAAGTGGCATCGGTGTTCACCCGCATGCTCGACAACGTGGTCGAGATCAACGGTCTGCCCCTCGAACAGCAGCGCCACGAGATCATGAGCAAGCGCCGTCACGGCATGGGCTTTTTGGGCCTCGGCTCCACCATGACCATGTTGCGCATGCCCTACGGCAGCGCCGAATCACTGGAATTTACCGAGCAGGTCAGCCGTGAACTGGCGCTGGCAGGCTGGCATACCGGCGTTGAGCTGGCGAAGGAAAAGGGCGCTGCCCCGATCATGGAGGAAGAATTCGAAGTCACCCCGCTGATGCTGCGCCAGCGCCCCGAGATGGCTGCCGACGGTTACAAGCTCGGTGATAAAGTGAAGGGTAAAGTGCTGCTGGCCAAATACAGCCGCTATATGCAGCGCATCGCCAGTGTGGCGCCCGAACTGGTCGAGCAGGTTGCCGAAAGCGGTTGCCGCTTTACCCACCACTCATCCATTGCGCCCACCGGCACCATCTCGCTGTCACTGGCCAACAACGCCAGCAACGGTATCGAGCCGAGCTTTGCCCATCACTATTCCCGCAACGTGATCCGCGAAAAGAAAAAGTCGAAGGAAAAGGTCGACGTGTTCTCCTACGAAATGCTGGCCTATCGCGAAATCATCAACCCCGAGGCCATGCCCTACGGCACCCACGCCGGTGATACATTGCCCGACTACTTTGTCACCAGCGAAGATATCAAGCCCATGGCCCATGTGGATGTGCAGGCGGCAGCGCAAAAGTGGGTGGATTCATCCATTTCCAAAACCATCAACATCCCCACCGACTTCCCCTTCGAAGAGTTCAAGCATGTCTACATGTACGCCTACGAACAGGGCCTGAAGGGCTGCACCACCTTCCGCTTCAACCCCGAGGCGTTCCAAGGCGTGCTGGTGAAAGAGAAGGATCTTGAAAATACGCTGTACCAGTTCACCCTCGAAGACGGCACCACCGTCGAGGTGAAAGGGAATGAAGAGATTGAGTACGACGGCGAAACCCACTCCGCCGCCAATCTGTTCGATGCACTCAAAGAAGGCTACTACGGGAAATTCTGATCATGACCGTCACACTCAACAAAAAAATCGTCAAATACAAAGTTATCACCCCGGAGAGCAAGGCCGAGACAGCCCAGGGAGAGTCAGCTCAGGCCGCCGCCAGCCCCCAGGAAAAACTCAACCAGGCCGTGCAGCAGATGGACGAGAATGTCGACCGTCCCGAAACCCTGCACGGCACCACCTACAAGATCAAAACGCCGCTCTCCGAGCACGCCCTGTATATCACCATCAATGACATAATTCTCAACCCCAATACCGATCACCAGGTGCGTCGTCCCTTCGAAGTGTTTATCAACTCGAAGAACATGGATAACTTCCAGTGGGTCGTTGCCCTCACGCGGGTTCTGTCTGCCGTATTCCGCAAGGGCGGCGACTGCACCTTCCTGGTGGAAGAAATGAAAGCCGTGTTCGATCCCAAGGGCGGCTACTTCAAAAAGGGTGGCCGCTTTATGCCCTCCCTGGTGGCGGAAATCGGCGACTGCCTCGAAACCCACATGAAGAGCATCGGCCTGATCAAGGATCCGGAAATCTCCGATCACCAGCGCGAAATCATGAATCAGAAGCGCGCCGAGTTTGAAGGCAAAACTGGCGCCGCGACGGACGATGAAGCCAGCGCCTACCCCACCGGTGCCCAGCTGTGCAACAAGTGCATGACCAAAGCGATGATCATGATGGATGGGTGTATGACTTGTTTGAGTTGTGGTGAGTCGAAGTGCGGGTGATATGAGTTTCACGTAACACGTTTCACGTTGCACGTAAAAGCCGGTAGGTTGGGCTGACGCAGGAAGCCCAACATCACACAGGGAAGTGATCCACTCCATGTATTACCGGCGAATATTGCCAGTCTTGATGCTTGCTTTTGAGAGTCATGCGGGTGGTGAACGATGATGTGTTGGGCTTCCTTCGTCAGCCCAACCTACGGGATAAAAACTATTGGCGTATAAATGGATAAGCTCGCTGATTTAATCGATATTCTTAGGGGCGAAGATGAGTTGGGCGTGGTCGTTCGTTCCCATATTATGGTTGAACAGTATCTAAATTCTTTGATTGCATCCTTTCTGCGCAGACCAGAATATTTGATAAAAATGAAGCTCGAGTATAGTGCGACAGTGAAGCTAGCAATTGCGCTTGGACTGCATTCGAGATTTGAGCCAACTCTAAATGCGTTGGGTGCTATTAGGAATGATTTTTCACATAATTTAAGACCCAGCATTACAGATCAAGATGTAAATAATTTGTATAAAACTTTGGACTCAGAAAACAAAATTCTCCTTCAGGCTAGCCTTAAAAATGTGATAACGAAATCTGGTCAGAGTAAAAGGCTGGAGTACGCAAAGTTAGTTGCAAAAGAGAAATTTATGCTGATTGTTATAGTTGTATGTGGAGGTCTACATACTGTTTGCAATTTGCGAGAAGCCCGCAGTGCGTAGGTTGGGCTGATGAAAGGAAGCCCAACATCCCCAAGGTCACAAGGAGGTGATGCAGGTCATGTATTACAGACGAGCCAGAGTCGAGGGCGGGACTTATTTTTTTACGGTAAACCTCGGAGACCGTAATACGGATTTATTAGTGCGCCACATCGATGGTCTTCGCGCTGCCATAAACCGGGTAAAAAGCCGTCATCCCTTTTCGCTGATCGCAATGGTGGCATTGCCGGAACATCTGCATGCTATCTGGCGGTTGCCGCCAGGCGATGCAGACTATTCAACGCGATGGTCTTTGATCAAGGCGGGTTTTTCCAGAACGCTGGAGCGCAGTGAGGTGATTCGCGGCAGCCGTCACCGAAAGCGTGAACGGGGCATCTGGCAGCGACGCTATTGGGAACATTGTATCCGCGACGGGTTGGATTTGTCGCGTCATGTGGATTACATCCATTTCAATCCCGTAAAGCACGGGCTGGTTACCCGGGCAGCAGATTGGCCACATTCAACCCTGCATGAATATATTGCCCGTGGTTTGATGGCGCCGGATTGGGGTGACGATGTTGGCGATATTGATGTGGGTGGTGAACGGTGAAGTGTTGGGCTTCCTGCGTCAGCCCAACCTACGGGCTTGTTTTTGCGATTCTTGTCGGTGGTGAGTGATGATAGGTTGGGCTTCCTGCTACACCCCAACCTATGAGCTGATCAGCGGAACCGGGCTATTGCCGACTTGAAGGCCACTTCAATATCTTCCCATGCGGCATCCGCATCTTTTTTGAAGTCACGCCAGCTGTCTTCACCAGCATTTTTTAGCTCGCGGAGTTTTTTCTCCGCTTCTTTTTGTTTTGACTTGAGTTCTTCCAGTCGTTTCTCATATTCAATTTGGGCATCGGCGCTGGATTGACGAGCTTTGGCTTCGAGTTTTTTCAGCTCGGCTTGCCATTCATCCAGTTGGGCGCGATATTTTTTCTCGTAGGCTTCTTTGCTGCTCATTCTTACCTCACTGTGATGACACAAAATTTGTATGTCGTAACTGTGTTAACTATAGACCACGATCAGCGGGGCATCAAAATGATCATGCCCAACAACAACCGATACTTGGTTTGGCCGCTTGTTATGTCTCAAACCGCGCGATCATTTTTCATCACCTCAAAAGTGTTGGGCTTCCTGCGTCAGCTCTATCAAGTGGCGGATCAGCAATTCCTTGAGGTTGAGGGGCTTGTCCACATAATGATCGACAGGCTGTATTGCCCATACGCTGAATTAGCGATCAAAAGCAGGCCCGATCCCTTATCATCGGTGACCGGATTAACCGCCTGATACACATCTTATTGAGGAGTCATACCATGATCCACGGCAGCTGCCTTTGCGGCAATGTATCCTACGAAATCGACGGGCCAGTCGGCGAAATCATCCACTGTCACTGCGTCACCTGTCGCAAGTCCCAGGGCTCGGCGTTCAGCAGCCTGGCAAGAGTGGCTGACGAGCACTTTCACCTCTATGGTGAGGACTTCCTAAACTCCTACGAATCCTCACCTGGCAAAGAGCGCTTTTTCTGCACCTGCTGCGGCGCGCAAATTTATGGTAAGCGGGATGGCTCCGACTACGTCATGCTGCGCCTTGGCACTGTCAACGACGAAATGGACACTGAGGAGTCCCATCATATCTGGATATCCCAGAAAGCTCTGTGGTACACCATTGACAGTCACTTGCCGCAGCATCCGGAGTTTCAGGAAGAGGAGTGAAAGATGGTGAAGGATGGGAGATAATAAAGTGATAGAGAGACTGGTCAATTCCCGCGAAGATTAAGCGAGCGAATTAATGTGGTGTTGCTTGCGACGGTTACTGTGGAATATTGATTTATATTTAGTGTCCGCTGACCTGATACCTTTTTTGCGTCTATCTTTTGGGGAGGTACTCTTTACCCGTGACGAAGGTTCTGTAAGCGATAAATAAGAATAAATTATCAGCAAGTTGTGGAGACACATCTCAGGTCAGGCATGACGAAAAGTTATGCCTGTAAAAATTTTAAATGGGTTAACTAACGTTATTGCAAACATAAAATTGGAGATATAGGTGGAAATTACATGGAAGCAATATAAAGAGATTGTCTCTGATCAGATTGAGACGCAGGGGGATTTCATATATCGAGGACAAAGCGAAGCAGGTTGGACTCTGATTTCTTCGTTAATGAGAAGTGATTTAGTTTGGTCAAGAGAGGATTTTAAGACTTATTTCAATTTTGTGTTGCCGCAGGTAAAAGAAAAGATACAAGCATGGGAGGGGCGAGATTGGGACTTGTCAAATCAATTTGGCTTAGCTGAATTTGTAGCTTATTTACAGCATAACGGATTTCCGACGCCACTTCTTGATTGGACTTATTCCCCATACATAGCAGCATATTTTGCTTTTGAAGGGATAAACCATTTTGACCCAAAAACTGAGCATGCAGCTATTTATTGTTTTAACCAGAATGCTTGGAGTGACAAATACAAGCAGGAATACGATATAGCACATGATACTGATCATGTCTCAATTCTCCGCCCGAGAATGGTCGGAAATCATAAGCTTTCGCTTCAGCAAGGTTGTTTTACATTTTCAAATGTACAAGATGTAGAGTTGCATATTAGAGCACACGAAAAACGTGCAAATGAAACTTATCTGAGCAAGTATATTCTGAGAGTGTCGGAAAGGCCGAAAGTTATCACTGAGCTTTCACTAATGGGTGTATCGGCAGTTCAGCTTATGCCATCAGTAGAATCGGTTTGTAAGAAAGCCTTAAATGACTTGATTGGACTTCATCCTGTTGGAAGGGCTAAAAGAAGTTAATCTGTTGACAGTGATAGGTAATCTGAGTCAGACACCAGATAAACTCGGATAACCGTAGTATCTCCAATTTCTATATCACGATGGGTGTGTGAAGAGAGAGAAAGGAAATGACTGAAAAGCAGGAAGCCAAAAATAGTTTTACCGCAGAAGAACAATCTCATCCTGGCAGTTTATTGCCCCGTATTTCAATCGATCCTGTCGATGTTCAGGAATTCGATCAGTTCCTGGTCTATTTGAGCGATCATCTTTCTGATAATGGCCAGGAGGGTGCGGCGTACTTTCAACCCCAGCCGCAGAGTGAGTCTTTTCTGCCTCCCGCCAGCAGGGACTCTTTTATTGCCGGGCTGGTAGTGCCTGTAGGTCAGCCGGGCTGGCGGCGGTTGTGGGTGGCACGCAATCCGGAGGGTCAAATCGTCGGGCATATTGATCTCAGGGCTCGCCGGGAACCCTTTAGCGGGCATCGTTGCCTGCTTGGTATGGGGGTTGATCGCGATCATCGCAGGGTGGGGCTTGGCAAGCGCCTGCTTGAACATGCGCAGGGCTGGGCCAGTGCCAGTGAATTGCTCGAATGGATGGATTTGCAGGTTCTTGCTGTGAACCAGAAGGCGATACGCTTATACGAACGGATGGGATTTATAAAAACCGGTGAAATCACGGATATGTTCAGGATTGATGGCCAGTGCTTTTCCCATATCGACATGACGAAAAATATTGGCAGGCTGAGTGCTGCCGATGCGGAGCGCGCTGATTAACTGCAAACCGAAAAAATCGGAAGCAGATCCCGGATAAAAATACCGGCTATCTTGTGAAAATGGCAGCTGCCTTTGGCGGGAAAATTCACCTGGCTTGTGAGTCACTTAAGCCAGGTGAGTCAGGGCATAGTGGAAACTGAACTACACCACAGTCGGCAACTTCCCGGCAGTATCCAGAAAACCCATGAGCCAGCCCGATGACATGCCCACATAGAGGGTGTTGCCCATCACCGCGCGCTGTGCCGCGTCTTCATCCTGGTTGAGCACCGCGACAAAGGCGGCAAGGCCTACGGCTTCGAGACCAAAGTTGACCACTGTGCTCCAGTGCAGGACGTCGTCAAAATATTCATTGCTCCAGATATCATTGGCACCGCCGCCCCAGGTGGTGTTGGCGTGGCCGACGCCGTGGGTCCAGATCTCCCGCAGGTTTTTTTGCCCGGCTTCGCCGACGATGGCTTTTTCAAAAGCGTCCGGGTTGCCCACTACAGCGCGTTCGAAAGCGGAGCGCCATTCCTTGAGGTATTGCGGTGTCGGCAGGTCGTAATCGGCGCGCATAAAATCCCGGGTGTTGATGCGCACGGCGGCGGGCCGCGGGGTGCGGTGCGGGCGCCGCTGGCCGATGGGCGGGTCTTCGGTCTTTACCACCTGGGCGCCGGCGTTGTAGGCCATGCTCCACACGGTGCCCTCGGTGGTGTCTTCGTGCATCAGCGCTGGCAGCAGTTGCAGGCAGGCCTTGCCGCCTGCATTGAGGGCGTTGATGCGCAGGGTCATGTTGGCGGCGATCTTGTGCTGAAGCTCGGCAAAGGGCGCGGTTATCTTGATACCCAGCCGCTCCATGGCGGGCGGCATGCCCCAGTGTTCGCGCAGCTCCATGCCACCCCAGTAGGCGGAGGCGAGGGTTGCCCACGCCTGTTCGCCTATTTCAGCGGTGCTGACCTTGCCGTCCATGATCGGGCCGGAAAGGCGATTGGTGATCCAGCCATTGAGTGCAATCCAGTAGGACTGCTGGGTGGCCAGCTTGGCGGCAGTGGGGGCGAATTCACTGGCGAGGGCATTCATCAGGGCAGGGGATGCGGGCATCATTTTGCTCAGTTCCGGCAGCAGGGGTACGCTGCCGTTAACATTCAGCTTTGCCACGCCCGCAGAGGCCGTGGCGGCTGTGAGTGAGGCGCTGCCCAGCACACTCAGGCCAGCCAGCCCCCCTGCCATTACCTTGATCATGGTGCGGCGGTCATGGTCAGTCTTGTCTTGGTCTGTCATGGTCGTTTCCTCTATTAGAATTAATCTGGAATCAGTCTTTCAGAATGCCACAGTGTTCAGCACTTATGCAGCAGTGGGTAGGGTGGCGCCGGTATCGAGCAGGCCCAGCAGCCAGCCGATGGTTGCGCCGCTAAACAGGGCACTGCCCATCACTGCCCGTTTGGCCGCTTCCTCGTCCTGGTTGGTCAGCGCGACCAAAGCGGCAAGGCCCACGGCCTCGAGTCCGAAGGTGAGCACCGAACTCCAGTGTATGGTTTCGTCAAAATAGGCGTCGGTCCAGTTATCCTGGGCATCGCCGCCCCAGGTGATGTTGCCGTATTCAACACCTTGCTTCCATATCTCTCGCAGGTCTTTCTGCCCGGCATCGCCGACGATGGCCTGTTCGTAGGCCCCAGGGTTGGCCGTGACGGCTCTTTCAAAGTTTGAGCGCCACACCTTGAGGTAGTGGGGCGTGGGCAGGTCGTAATCAACGCGCATGAAGTGGCGGGCATTGATACGCACCACGCTGGGCTTGGGCTGGCGGTGAGGGCGGCGCTGGCCGATGGGTGGCTCTTCGGTTTTTACCACCTGGACACCGGCGTTATAGGCGATGGCGTGGATAGCGCCAAAGGTGGAATCGGCGCGCAAAATAGCGGGCAGCGCTTGCAGGCAGCTTTGGCCGCCAGCGGCGAGGGATGCCATGCGCTGGGCCAGATGATCGGCTACACCCTGCTGGACTTCGGCAAAGGGAGGCGTCATTTGTATGCCCAGCTTGGCAATCACCGGCGGCATGCCCCAGTGCTCGCGCAATTCCATCCCGCCCCAGTAACTGGAGGCATACACCGCCCAGGCCTGCTGGCCCAGCTCGGCGACGCTGACCTCGCCGTCCATGATCGGACCCGAGAGGCGATCAGTGATCCAGCCATTGAGCCCGAGCCAGTACGCCTGTTGGGTTGACAGCCTGGCGGCAGTGGGCGCGAACTCTGCGGCCAGGGCATTCATCAGGTCTGGTGCTTCGGGCATGAGTTCAGCGAGTGATGGAGCCAGAGGCACGATGGTGTCGGTGGCCTCGCGCCGGGGATAGTTGAACATGGGATTCTCCATTTATTGGAATCAGGGTTTGCCGGGCTGTTGACAGCCTCAGAGGTATTTTATGAGTGTTGAAATGGCCGCAAGATAAGGCGGCAGCGTGGAGCAAGAATAAACAGGTAGTTGCCCGATGTCGATTATGAATTGGTCACATGCGTAAAATAATATCTGCTGGGGAGGGTTGTTCGGGGAGCAGAAAATCAGTGTGTTGTTGATGACCTTGTGCAAGTGCCAGGCGTGCTGAAATGGCCCTCAAACCAAAGTGCTGTTAAAACCAAAGTGCTGTTAAAACCAAAGTGCTGTTAAAAGCGGTACCCCAGCGCCTCCCCCAGGTGAACAGCCTCAATTCTGTCGCAAGCGGCCAGATCGGCAATGGTGCGCGCTACCTTCAACACCCGATGGTAACCCCGTGCTGATAATCCCAGGCGCTCGATGGCGGTTTCGAGCAATCGCTGTTGTGGCTCTCCCAGTGCGCAATGAATTTTTATTCCGTCAATCTGCAACCCGGCGTTGACCTTGCCCTGGCGTTCCAGTTGAATCTTGCGCGCAGCGATTACCCGCTGGCGCACAGTGGCGCTGTTTTCGCCCGGCGGTTGCTGGCGGATCAGGTCGCGGTTGGCGATGGGCAATACCTGCAGTTGCAGGTCGATGCGATCCAGCAGGGGGCCGGAAATACGATCCCGGTAGCGGCGAATCATGTCCGGCGAGCAGCGGCATTTGGGCGTGTTGAGGTAACCGCAGGGGCAGGGGTTCATGGCGGCAATCAACTGAAATCGCGCCGGGTAGGTTATTTGTGCCTTGGCGCGGGAGAGATTGATCTGCCCGGATTCCAGCGGCTCACGCAGCACTTCAAGCACCTTGCGGGGAAATTCCGGCAGTTCGTCGAGAAACAGCACACCGTGGTGGGCGAGAGAAATTTCGCCGGGGCGCGGCAGACTGCCGCCTCCCACCAACGCCACGGCAGAAGAGGTGTGATGCGGTGCGCGAAACGGCGGGCTGTGAAAGGGCTGGCGCAAGCCCAGCCCTGCCACGGAATACACGCTGGCCACCTCCAGCGCGTGATCCTGCCCCAGCGGCGGCATGATGGTGGGCATGCGGCTGGCGAGCAGAGTTTTGCCGGTGCCGGGCGGGCCGGAAAACAGCAGGTTGTGACCGCCCGCTGCTGCCACCTCAAGGGCGCGGCGGGCCTGTTGCTGGCCGATCACCTCGGCCAGGTCCGTCGCGCTGTGGGGTGAGTCCTGCGGCAGCTTGGGCTGCGCCGCTTCCAGCAATGCTGCACCGCGCAGATGGGCGCACACTTCAAGTAAATGCCGCGCGGCAAACACTTGCGTGTTGTGGGCCAAGGCTGCCTCGTCGTTGTTGCCTGCCGGAATGATCAGTTTGCGCCCCCCTTCACCACAGGCGATGGCGGTGGGCAGCACGCCGTCGATGGCCCGAAGCTCGCCGGTCAGGGCCAGCTCGCCGACAAATTCGTATTGATCAAGCGTTTCAGCGGGCAACTGCCCTGAGGCGGCGAGAATCCCCAGAGCAATGGCAAGGTCGTAGCGGCTGCCCTCTTTGGGGATGTCGGCGGGGGCCAGATTAATGGTGATGCGCCGTGGCGGGAAATCGAAATGGGCGTTGAGCAGGGCGCTGCGAACCCGGTCCTTGCTTTCCTTTACGGCGGTTTCCGGCATACCGACAATGCTGAGGCTGGGCAGGCCGTTGGAGAGATGCACCTCGACGGTGATGGCGGGGGCGTGAATGCCCTGCTTGCTGCGGCTGTTGATAATGGCGAGTGACACGGTTCCCTCCCTGGAAACGGCGGTCGATTATCCGGCGCGGCGCCGGAGAGCATTATTTTGGGTGATCTATGTCCTGCTGACCAATGTCTTCCTGGGTAGCGTTCTGCTGGTCAATGCGGCTTTCCAGTTCGGCCAGCTGTTTTTCGAGGTTTTCGAGCTTTTCCCGGGTGCGCAGCAGTACGGCTTTTTGCGCCTCGAATTCCTCGCGGGGCACAAAATCCATTTTCTCAAAGGCCGATTGGGCGGCATTGCGAATCTGCTGGCGCAGCTCGGCATTGAGGGATTCAAACCCCGGCCCGGCCTGGGCAGCAAATTGCCGGGCGAAACGGCTGAGTAAATCGGCGGGGTTCTTGCTGTCAGTCATGGGTATTCCAGGCGCAGGTTTTGAAGGATTGTAACAAACTCACTGCTGTGATGAACTGCTCCATCGCCATGCTCGGTGCAATCACATAAATCCGGGAAGGCACAATATTTGCCTACGCATTGGGGATGATAAGACTGGATAGCCATCTGCTGGCGCAATACACACAGGGTTGGGACGCAGGGCTGCAGGTAGCGATGGCCCGGCGGCAGGGTTGCACCCGTTTGGTGCGCTCGCGCCATTGGGGACCGCTGCGAGTGCAGCGGCCTTTTTACCCGTCCGACAGTGGCGAGTGCCACCTCTATTTGCTGCATCCGCCTGGCGGTATGGTCACTGGCGACCGTCTGGCGATAACCGTCAATCTGGCGGAAGCGGCCCACGGCTTGTTGACCACCCCGTCGGCAGGCAAGATCTATCGCGGCAATGACAGCGCGGTGGCGCAGATCCAGACAGTGGATTGCCAGGTGAGCGGCGACAGCTACCTGGAGTGGCTGCCCCAGGAAACCATTGTGTTCAACGGCGCGCGCGGTGAGATTGCTACCCGGGTGAATCTCGACGAGGGCGCACGCTGTGCAGTCTGGGATATTGTCTGCCTGGGTCGCCCCGCCAGTGGCGAAATATTTGAAGACGGCTATATGAACCAGAGCCTGGAAATTACCCGCGCCGGGCGGCCCCTGTACCGGGAGCGCAACCACTTTGCGGGGGGCAGCGATCTGCTCCGCGCCCCCTGGGGGCTGCATGGCTGCCCGGTGGCTGGGTCATTTGTGCTGACGGTGACAACGGAGCGGGAGCAGATCAGTGCCTTGCGGGAACAGCTGAACATCATGGCGGGCAACAGCGCGGCAAAGGAATTAATCGGGGTCAGCGACCTCGGTGGTCTTGTCGCCATCCGCTACCTCGGCCATTCCACCGAGCGCTGTCGCGCAGTATTTACCGCCGCATGGCGCATCTTGCGCCCGCTGGTGTGCGGCCTGGATGCGGTGGAACCCCGCATCTGGCGGACGTGATTCATAAAGAACGTTATGTAGGTTGGGCTGAACGATTTTTGTGAAGCCCAACAATAATCTCTGGTAAATGTTGGGCTTCGTTCCTCAGCCCAACCTACAGGTGAGCAGGTATGATCAGATTGAAATGGAAGCGAGGAGGGCATTAATCCGTGGAACTGAGTCCGAGAGAAAAAGACAAACTGCTGCTTTTTACCGCAGCTATGGTGGCAGAGCGGCGCAAGGCGCGCGGTGTCAAGCTCAACTACCCGGAGGCGATTGCGTTGATCTCGATGGAAATCATCGAAGGCGCCCGCGACGGCAAAACTGTGGCAGAGCTGATGAGTTATGGCCGCACCTTGCTGACCCGCGACGATGTGATGGAAGGCATCGCCGAGATGATCCCGGATGTACAGGTGGAAGCGACCTTTCCCGATGGCACCAAGCTGGTGACGGTGCATGATCCGATTGTTTGATTTGCACGGTAGAGATTCTGAGTTGCACGTTTCACGTTACACGTTGCACGTAAAGGCCGTTACTTTGAGCCCTGAATCCTTGTTCCCATTCTCTGCGTCGGAACGAATCACTTTCTTTTACGTGGGCCACGTGAGCCCCGTGCAACGTGAAACTCAACTTGCGGCGTGAAACTCACAGAGGAGAGAACCCCATGATTCCAGGCGAACTGCAAACCCAGCCCGGAGATATTGTCATTAACGATGGGCGTGCGACTCTCACCCTGGCGGTGAGCAACAGTGGCGACCGGCCCATCCAGGTGGGCTCCCACTACCATTTTTACGAGACCAACCCGGCGCTGCATTTCGACCGCGATGCGGCGCGGGGCTTTCGCTTGAATATCCCCGCCGGCACCGCCGTGCGCTTCGAGCCGGGCCAGACCCGTGAGGTGGAACTGGTGGCCTTGGTCGGCGAGCGCGCGGTGTACGGTTTTCGCGGCGAGGTGATGGGGAGGCTTTGAGTTGCACGTAACACGTTGCACGTTACACGTAAAAGCCGGGGCCCCGCGATCCATCTGTACCACTGGCTCCCTATGGATGCCAGCGTGCCACTAGGCACCCACGTGCAACGTGAAACGTGTTACGTGCAACTCAGAAAAATTCTTAGGAGAGCAGTGATGGCAACCATCAGCAAAAAAGCCTACAGCGAAATGTTCGGCCCCACTGTGGGCGACCGGGTGCGGCTGGCGGACACGGAACTGTGGATCGAGGTGGAACAGGATTTCGCCATCTATGGTGAAGAAGTCAAGTTCGGCGGCGGCAAGGTGATCCGCGACGGTATGGGCCAGAGCCAGCGCCCGGCGGCAGAGGTGGTGGACACGGTGATCACCAACGCTCTGGTTCTCGACCACTGGGGTATCGTCAAAGGCGATATAGGCATCAAGGGCGGGCGCATTGTCGGCATCGGCAAGGCGGGCAACCCGGATATCCAGCCCGGTGTGACCATTGTTATCGGCCCCGGCACCGAGGTGATTGCCGGCGAAGGACTGATCGCCACTGCCGGCGGTATCGACGCCCATATCCACTTTATCTGCCCGCAGCAGATCGAGGAGGCGCTGATGAGCGGCGTCACCACCATGCTGGGCGGTGGCACCGGCCCTGCCACCGGCACCAACGCCACCACCTGCACGCCCGGCCCCTGGCATATGAGCCGCATGCTGGAGGCCGCCGAGGCTTTCCCCATGAACCTGGGTTTTCTCGGCAAGGGCAATGCCAGCCTGCCGGAGGCGCTGGTGGAGCAGGTTGTAGCCGGCGCCATGGGTCTCAAACTGCACGAGGACTGGGGCACCACGCCGGCGTCCATCGACTGCTGCCTGAGCGTGGCGGAGCAATACGACATACAGGTGGCGATCCACACTGACACCCTCAACGAATCGGGTTTTGTCGAGGACACCATCGCCGCCTTCAAGGGCCGCACCATCCACACCTATCACACCGAAGGCGCCGGCGGTGGCCATGCGCCGGATATCATCAAGGCCTGTGGCGAGGCCAATGTGCTGCCCTCATCCACCAATCCCACCCGGCCCTACACCATCAATACGGTGGATGAGCACCTCGACATGCTGATGGTGTGCCACCACCTCGACCCCGATATCCCCGAGGATGTGGCCTTTGCCGATTCCCGCATTCGCCGCGAGACGATCGCTGCAGAGGATATCCTCCACGACCTCGGCGCCTTCAGCATGATCTCGTCGGATTCACAGGCCATGGGGCGGGTCGGTGAGGTGATCACCCGCACCTGGCAGACCGCCCACAAGATGAAAGTGCAGCGCGGCCTGTTGCCCCAGGACAGGGAACGGGGCAGTGACAACTTCCGCGCCAAACGCTATATCGCCAAGTACACCATCAATCCGGCCATCGCCCACGGCATCAGCCATGAGGTGGGTTCCCTGGAGGCGGGCAAGCTGGCGGATATCGTGCTGTGGCGCCCGGCCTTTTTTGGCGTCAAGCCGTCGCTGATGATCAAGGGCGGCATGATTGCCGGTGCGCCCATGGGGGATCCCAATGCCTCGATTCCCACCCCGCAGCCGGTGCATTACCGGCCCATGTTTGGCGCTTTTGGTCGCGCCATTGCGCAAACGGCTGTGACCTTTGTGTCTAAAGCTGCGCTGGAAGCGGGGGTGGGGAAAACCCTTGGCCTGCAAAAACGCCTGGTGGCAGTCAAAAACACCCGCTCGGTGACCAAGGCGGATATGGTGCACAACGATCTGCAACCGGATATCAGCGTCGATTCGCAAACCTATGAGGTGCGCGCCGATGGCGAGTTGCTGACTTGTGAACCCGCTGAAGTGCTGCCTATGGCGCAGCGGTATTATCTGTTTTGATTTTTAGGGCTGACGTACCCAGATCACTCGCTGCGCTCGCGGGGCAGGCTCTCAGAAGTCTGAAGTCGGACGCAAAAGCAACCACCTAACAACCACCTGACCAAGGCTGGGTTTTGATCGCCGCTTGGGAGGCATTGGCTTCTGACTTTCTGAGTGTCAGGGGTCAGATGGAGAAATAATGATCATAGTCAGACAATTTTCAGAGTCAGCAGATTACCGCGATGCCCCACAAATCATCGTGGAACTGCCCTACGACTCGCGCAAGAAAAGTCGCTTGCGGGTCATGTCCCGCTGTGGGCATGAAGTTGGTATCCAGCTGCCTCGCGGCAGTGAACTGTTGCATGGCCAGCGCTTGCTGGCGGATTCCGGTGAGGTGGTGGAGATTGTTGCCAGTGCTGAAACCCTGTCCACGGTCACCAGTCCCAATCCGCTCCTGTTGACTCGTGCTGCCTACCATCTCGGCAATCGCCATATGCCCTTGCAGGTTGGAGAAGGCTGGCTGCGCTACCAGCACGATCATGTGCTGGACGATATGGTGCGGGGTTTGGGCCTGGAAGTGACGGTAGAGAAGGCGCCATTTCAGCCCGAGTCCGGCGCTTACCATCGCGGTGGGGAGGGTGGTCATCACCACCATCACGAAGATGCTGACGGGCACGGGCATCACCATGCCGATCACCACCATGACCAGTGAAACTTCCCTGCTGTCCCTGATGCGGCTGGTCAGCCCGGCCCTGCCGGTGGGTGGCTTTGCCTACTCCCAGGGGCTGGAATATGCCATTGATACGGGTTGGGTAAAAACTGCCGACGAGGTAAAAGCCTGGCTACAGGGCGTGCTGCAAAACGGTCTGGCGCGGCTGGATGTGCCCCTGCTGCTGCGCCTGTACCGCAGCGCTGATGACCCTAAGCAGTTCAGCCAGTGGAATGAATACGCGCTTGCCAGCCGCGAAACGCTGGAGTTGCGTCTGGAAGAATTACAGATGGGCAAAGCCCTGTGGCGCCTGCTGGCCTCAATGGATGAAGCGCTGCCCGATATCGACCCCCCCGGCTGGCTGGCGGCCTTCGCTTTTGCCGCACAGCGCTGGGGAGTGAACGAACAACATGCCTGCCAGGGTTATGCATGGTCCTGGCTGGAAAACCAGTTGGCAGTGGCAGCCAAAACAGTGCCCATCGGCCAGACCGATGTGCAGCGCATCTCCGGCCAGTTGATGGGGGCGGTGATGGACGCTGTTGAAGTAGGCAGCCAGTTGCGCGACGACCAGATCGCTGGCGGATTGCCGGGAGTGGCGATGGCCAGCATGTTGCATGAGACGCAGTATTCCAGATTGTTCAGATCCTGAAACAAGGCTGTCATCTCCCGTCTCCCATCTCCCACCGAGTGAGATGTCGAAACGGGAGATGAGAGATGGAAAAGCAAAAACTATTGGAGAGTTTGAATGACTGAAAAACAGGTACTAAGAATGGGCATCGGCGGCCCCGTCGGTTCCGGCAAAACCGCCCTGGTAAAAACCCTCTGTGAGCGCCTGCGGGATTGCTACAACATTGCGGTAATTACCAACGACATTTACACCCGCGAGGATATGGAGTTTTTGCAGCGCCACGAGGCGCTGCCACTGGAGCGCATCGTCGGGGTGGAAACCGGCGGTTGCCCGCACACCGCCATCCGCGAGGATGCCTCCATGAATCTGGCGGCGGTGGATGATTTGATGGTGCGCTTTCCGGCACTGGATTTCATTATGGTGGAAAGCGGTGGTGACAACCTGGCGGCCACCTTCAGCCCGGAGTTGTCGGATCTGACACTCTATGTAATTGATGTGTCGGCGGGGGACAAGATCCCGCGCAAGGGCGGACCGGGGATTACCAAGTCGGATCTGCTGATCATCAACAAGATCGATCTGGCGCCCCATGTTGGGGCCTCGCTGGAAGTAATGGATCAGGATGCCAAAAGGATGCGCGGCGACAAACCCTTTGTGTTTGCCAATATGAAAGACGGCACCGGTGTTGACGATATCATTGCCTTTATTGTGCGCGAGGGCATGCTGCCACCCCTTGAAATGCCTGCGCAGCCAGCGCTTTGACATCTTTTAATGCCATACAGAAATTTCCGCAAATCGGCACGGTGAAAATCAAAAAATCATGTCATGAAGGAGTGCGCTGAATGAGTCCTGAAATCCTTTTGTTGCTGGCCCTGGGCGCTGGCGGTGGTTTGCTTCACGCGCTGGATGCTGACCATATTCTGGCGGTGAGTACGGTGGCAGTGGGCGGTGATGCCAGCAGGCGCAAAATTCTCGCCACCGCGCTCAACTGGGCGCTGGGCCATGGCCTGTCCCTGGCGTTGGTCAGCCTGACGGTGCTGGGTTTTGGACTGGCTATCCCCGAGGCACTGTCGTCCACGGCAGAACTGCTGGTGGGCTTTATCCTGGTGGGGGTTGGCTTGTCACTGCTGTGGGCCTTTGGCCGCGGCGAGGTGCGTTTTTCTGTGCACCGCCACGAAAACCTGCCAAGCCACGCTCACCTGCATGGGGTCGATCATTCACCCAAAAGCGGGCGTCGCGGCCTTGGGGATCACAAGCCGATGCTGATTGGCATTGTCCACGGTGTGGCCGGCAGTGCGCCGCTGATCGCCCTGTTGCCGCTGGTGATTCAGTCGCAGTTTATGCTGGCGGGTGTTTATATCCTGCTGTTTACCCTGTGCGTTGCCCTGGCCATGTGCCTGTTTGGCGGCTTGCTGGGTGTGGTGGTGAGTCGCTTGCAGGTGCGCTTCAAACACAGTCTGGCGATATTGCAGGGCCTGCTGGCGGTACAGTCTATTGCCCTGGGCGGTCTGTGGATTTACCAGGCGGTATGACTAATTCAGGGGCACTGCAACCTGCCCCTGATATTTTTGCATCATTATGGTGCGATTGCTGATTTTGTAGTTCGGTGCTGGTGCGCCCCTGTTCCATCTCTTATAAAACCCCGTTCTTTTCCGCCTCAACCTCGCTCTTTGTGACAGTTGGTGATAGCTGGCACAGATCATGCTTTATTCCGATAGCCCATTCTGCAGTATGGATAAACCAGGAATGAGGTCTTGCTCATAACACAGGAGATAGCGTTGATGAAAACCCCAGCCAAAACATGGCAACGCAAGTTGCTGACGACTACAGCTGCCGCGGCATTGGCTCTTGGTGCGAGCATTGCCCAGGCAGCCGATACCATCAAGGTAGGTGTGCTGCATTCACTGTCCGGCACCATGGCCATCAGTGAAACAACACTGAAAGACACCATCCTGATGATGGTGGAAGAGCAAAACAAAAAGGGTGGCCTGCTCGGCAAGCAACTCGAAGCCGTTGTTGTAGACCCGGCGTCCAACTGGCCGCTGTTTGCAGAAAAAACCCGCGAGCTGCTTGAAAAAGAAAAAGTGGATGTCATTTTTGGTTGCTGGACATCCGTATCCCGTAAATCCGTTCTGCCTGTTGTTGAAGAACTCAACGGCCTGCTCTTTTACCCGGTTCAGTACGAGGGTGAAGAGTCTTCCAAAAACGTGTTCTACACCGGTGCTGCACCCAACCAGCAAGCTATTCCCGCTGTTGATTACCTGATGAATCAGGGTGTCAAGCGCTGGGTTCTGGCGGGTACTGACTATGTGTATCCCCGCACCACCAACAAAATCCTCGAAGCCTACCTGAAAGCCAAAGGCGTCGCCGAAGCTGACATCATGATCAACTACACGCCCTTCGGTCACTCCGATTGGCAGAGCATTGTTGCCAGCATTAAAACCTTCGGCTCTGCCGGTAAAAAGACTGCAGTGGTTTCTACCATCAACGGTGATGCCAACGTGCCTTTCTACAAAGAGCTGGGCAACCAGGGCATTTCTTCTTCGGATATCCCCGTGGTTGCGTTCTCAGTGGGTGAAGAAGAACTATCCGGTATCGACACTGCGCCCCTGGTTGGCCACCTGGCTGCCTGGAACTACTTCATGAGTGTTGAAAACGACGCCAACGATGAGTTTATCGAAACCTGGCAGGCCTTTATCAAGAGTGAAGACCGCGTTACCAACGACCCGATGGAAGCCCACTATATCGGTTTCCAGATGTGGGCCGATGCGGTCACCAAGGCTGGCACTACTGAAACCGACGCAGTGGCCGATGCCATTATCGGTGTCACGGTTCCCAACCTGACCGGTGGCTACGCGGCGATGATGCCCAACCACCACATCACCAAGCCGGTGCTGATCGGTGAAATCCAGGACGATGGCCAGTTCGAAGTTGTATGGTCAACCTCTGGCACAGTAGCGGGCGATGCCTGGTCAGACTTCCTGCCCACCAGCAAGGACATCACCGCTGACTGGCAGGCGCCGCTTTCCTGCGGTAATTTCAATGTCAAAACCGGCAAGTGTTCAGGACAAAATTACGAGTAAGCCGTTACCCGTGACGAAAAATTACCAGTAAGCGATAGTTTTTCGCCTGACATAATACCCGGGCCTTCGGGCCCGGGTTTTTACGGACTGAATTATGCGTAACTTCAATAAAATAATGCTGGTGTTGTTGACCCTGTTTTGTGCCAACGCAGCCTTTGCCAACGACGCTTTGCAGCAGGCCCTGAGCGCGCTGCCCAAGGCCAGTTTTAGTGAAAAATCCCGGCTTTTTACACAGATTGCCGACAGTGGTGCCGACAACAGCCTGGAGATTTTGCAGGCGATCCAGAGCGGTGACCTGTATGGTCGCAAAAGTGACGGGCTGGTAGTATTTGGCCGCAAGGCGGATGGCGGTCTGGCCCTGCAGGATGCCGTCAGCGGTGAGGATCTCGGTGTTATCGGCAAGCGTAAAGTCAAAAAAATCACTATCAATAATTCTCTGAGAGGAGAGCTCAAGCAGCTTGTTGCAGGCTTTCAACTCAAAGCAGAAGAACCCTCGCGGCGCATTCGCGCAGCGGGCAGTATCGTCAACGATCCCTCTCCCGAGTTGTTGCCGCTGGTGGAGAAAGCGTTGACTGAAGAGACCGACAGCGCTGTGCGCGAGGCATTGGATGTTGCCCGTGCCGCCATTGTGGTGACCACCAAAGACAGCGATTCGAAAAGCCGCATAGCCGCTATCAGCGTGCTGGGTGAGGCCACCGACAGCAATGCCATCAATCTCGTCTCCAGATACACCCTCAAGGATGGTGACGGCAATTACATCGAAAAGGATCAGGCTTTGGTCGAGGCGGCGGAAACTGCCCTGGAAAAATTAACCACGCGAAAATCATTCTATGAGCTGATGCAAAATGTCTTTTTTGGCGTCAGCCTTGGTTCCGTACTGCTGCTCACTGCTGTTGGGCTAGCCATCACATTTGGTGTGATGGGCGTGATCAATATGGCCCACGGCGAGATGATCATGATCGGCGCCTACGCCACCTACACAGTGCAATTGCTGATGCCGGATCTGATCGGCCTGTCGATTGTGGTGGCCATTCCTGTTGCCTTTATCGTCTCGGGCCTGACCGGCGTGTTGATCGAGCGGCTGATAATCCGCCATCTCTATGGTCGGCCACTGGAAACCCTGCTCGCAACCTTTGGCTTGAGCCTGGTGTTGCAGCAGCTGGTGCGCAGTATCTATTCACCCCTCAATCGCAGCGTGATCACCCCGGATTGGATGAGCGGTTCGTGGGCAGTAAACGGTATGCTGTCCCTCACCTGGAACCGCCTGTACATCATTATTTTCAGCTTTATGGTGCTGTTTGCGCTGATCATGCTGATGAAAAAAACCAGCTTTGGTTTGCAAATGCGGGCTGTCACCCTGAATCGCAAAATGGCCAGCTCAATGGGTATCAAAACCGGCTGGATAGATGCGATGACTTTTGGCCTGGGTTCGGGTATTGCCGGTGTCGCCGGTGTTGCCTTGAGCCAGCTCACTAATGTGGGGCCCAACCTTGGTCAGGCCTATATTATCGATTCCTTTATGGTGGTGGTGTTCGGCGGGGTAGGCAATCTGTTTGGTACCCTGTTCGCAGCCATGTCACTGGGGCTTGCCAATAAATTTATGGAACCCATGGCGGGGGCGGTACTGGCCAAAATTCTGATCCTGGTCTTTATCATCCTGTTCATTCAAAAGTGGCCGCGCGGTCTGTTCGCCATTAAAGGCCGGTTTATAGAGGATTGATCATGGCGACCACCGATACTGTTTCAGGGACTGCTTTGTCAGGACCTATAGTCGTAAAACTGTTTGAAGAAAAATCCACCCGCTGGTTTTTGCTTGCCATCGCACTGCTGGTGTGTGTGATGCCAGTGCTGAACCTGCTGGTGCCAGCGGATTCCGCTTTTCATGTCTCCAACTACACCATCACCTTGCTGGGTAAATATCTGAGCTATGCTCTGCTGGCCCTGGCGGTGGATCTGATCTGGGGTTATTGCGGTATTCTCAGCCTTGGGCACGGTGCGTTTTTTGCCCTTGGCGGTTATGCGATGGGTATGTACCTGATGCGTCAGGTGGGTGATCGCGGCGTTTACGGCGATCCGCTGCTGCCGGATTTTATGGTGTTTCTCAACTGGCAGGAGCTGCCCTGGTTCTGGTACGGCTTTGACCAGTTCTGGTTTGCCGCCCTGATGGTGATGCTGGTGCCGGGCGTGCTGGCCTTTGTGTTTGGCTGGCTGGCGTTTCGCTCGCGGGTGACGGGGGTGTATCTGTCGATCATTACCCAGGCGCTCACTTACGCCCTGATGCTGGCGTTTTTCCGCAATGAAATGGGCTTTGGCGGCAACAACGGACTGACGGATTTCAAGGATCTGCTGGGGTTTGATCTGCAAAGCAATCTCACCCGCTGTGCACTGTTTGTGATTACCGGGCTGATTCTGGCCCTCGCCTACATTTTCTGCAAATGGTTGACACTGTCAAAATTTGGCCGGGTGCTGGTGGCGGTGCGCGATGCCGAGAGCCGCACGCGCTTTATGGGTTATCGGGTTGAGCACTACAAGCTGTTTGTGTTTGTGGCGTCGGCGGTTATCGCCGGTATTGCCGGTGCACTGTATGTGCCGCAAGTGGGCATTATCAATCCCGGTGAGTTTTCGCCGATCAATTCCATCGAAATTATTGTCTGGGTGGCCATTGGCGGTCGCGGCACACTGTACGGTGCGGTGATCGGGGCATTTTTGGTGAATTACGGTAAAACCTATTTCACCGGTGCCTTCCCCGATCTTTGGCTGTTCCTGCTGGGCGGACTGTTTGTGGTTACCACACTTTATTTACCCAAAGGGGTGAAGGGGTTGCTGGTGGACGGCAAGCTGGCGAAGTATTTTTCCCGGTCTGGCAGCGTCAGCAAGACTAGCACTGAGGGCGTGTAATCATGGTCACCAATATCTCGCTCCAGGAAAAAACAGTTCTTTATCTGAATGGTGTGTCGAAAAGTTTTGACGGTTTCAAGGCCATCAACAATCTCAACATGATGATCAAGCCCGGTGAGTTGCGCGCCATTATCGGCCCCAACGGCGCCGGGAAAACCACCATGATGGATATCATCACCGGCAAGACCCGCCCCGATTCCGGCGATGTCTATTTCAACAACGAAGTGGACCTGACCCGCCACAGCGAAGCGGAAATCGCCAATATGGGTATTGGCCGCAAGTTCCAGAAACCCACGGTGGTAGAAACCCTCAGCGTGTTCGAAAATCTTGAACTGGCACTCAAGGGCAAGCGTCGGGTGTGGGACAGCCTGTTCTTTACCCTTTCGGCACAGGGCCGTGCGCGCATTGACGACGTGTTCGAGATTATCGGTCTCGGCCCGCGCCGCTCCATATTGGCGGGGGCACTCGCCCACGGTGAAAAACAGCGCCTCGAAATTGGCATGCTGCTGGTGCAGAGTCCCGAGTTGCTGCTGATTGATGAGCCCGCGGCGGGGATGACCGATGAAGAGACAGCCCATCTTGCCGAGCTATTGAAAAGCATTGCCGGAACCCACTCGGTGGTAGTGGTTGAGCACGATATGGAATTTGTCCGTTCCCTCAATGCGACTGTGACGGTGCTCCATGAAGGGTCGGTGCTGGCGGAAGGTCCGCTCGACAAAGTGCAAAAAAACGAACGCGTCATCGAAGTGTACCTGGGGCGATAATCATGCTGGAAGTGAATCAAATCAGCCTTTTTTACGGTGCCAGCCAGGCGCTCAAGGACGTCAGCCTGGTGGCGGAAAAAGGCCGTGTCACCTGTATTCTCGGTCGCAACGGCGTGGGTAAAACGTCATTGCTGAACGCCATCGCCGGCCATCAGGCCATTGCTGCTGGCGAGATTCTCTGGGAAGGCAAGCCGATCAATCGTCTGGCGCCCTATGACCGTGCCCGCGCCGGTATCGCCTATGTCCCCCAGGGGCGTGAGATTTTTTCCCAGCTCACTGTGCTGGAAAACCTGAAAACAGGGTTCAATTGCCTGCCCCGCGCCGAACGCTTTATCGATAACGAAATCTATTTCCTGTTTCCCGTATTGAAGGAAATGCTGCACCGCCGCGGTGGCGACCTGTCCGGCGGCCAGCAACAGCAGCTGGCCATTGCCCGCGCGCTGGTAACCAATCCGCGTATGCTGCTGCTCGATGAACCCACCGAGGGTATCCAGCCGTCGATTATCAAGGATATCCAGCGAGTCATTGAAACCCTGCGCAAGCGCGGCGATATGGCTGTGGTGCTGGTGGAACAATACTTCGAATTCGCCCGCGATCTGGCCGACAGTTACGCAGTGATGGATCGCGGATCGGTGATCCTCTCCGGTGAAGGTGCCGAGATGGACGAGCAGCAGGTGCGCGGCATGATGAGTGTCTGAGCCTTGATTTAACCCCCCTGCTAAATATTGCTACAATCAGCCCCCCACCCAGCGTTGGAATCATCCATGAAAAAATCGTTTGCGCCGCTCGCATTTTGTCTGCTGGCCCTGTCGGTGGCGCTGCCCTCGACGGCCAGTGAATTAATTATCCCCGGCGGTAAAACCTACACTGTCACAGCTGACAATATGAGCATGAATGTGGACAAGCTGGTGATTGGTGACAAGGCCAGCATTCGCTTTGCCGAGGGTGTGACCCACTGGGAACTGCTGGCGAAGGATGCGACAGTTGGCCACGGTGTGGTTATCCACGCCGCAGGCAGCGCGGGTAGCGACGGCGCTGCGGGGCAATCCTACGAAGAGCCTGCGGATGCCTGTCGATCCGGCAAGAGTGGTACCAGTGGCGAAGCCGGTGCGCCCGGCGGGCGTGGCCTCGATATCTACCTGGGCCTGGATGCACGCAAGATCGGCGGGCTGCAGGTCATCGCCGATGGCGGTGACGGTGGCAATGGCGGTGCCGGTGGTCAGGGTCAGAAAGCGGGCAGGATTCTCAACTGCAATCCGGTCACCGGCGGCAATGGTGGCAGCGGGGGTACAGGTGGCGTGGGTGGTGACGGCGGCAACGTGGTTGTCAGCGTCAGCACGTTGGATGGCGACAAGGATATTGGCGCACTGATAGCCGGTGTGCGGGTGTCAGTCAAGCCGGGTAAAGGCGGCAAGGGTGGCGAAAGCGGTGAAGGTGGCGAAGGGTCCGATGGCCAGTACATCAACGCCAAAACCCTGGCAGGTACCCAAAAGTGGGTGTCGGGTGGTCGCAGTGGTCGCAGTGGTGCCGCAGGGGATGGCGGTGAGGCAGGCAACTACGGTCAGCTGTTTGTCGGCGGCCAGTTTACCGGCTTTCAGCCCATGAATACCCGCCAGGGCGGTTTTGATGGCTTTGATAACTTCCGTCCAGCCGCAACAACCAGCAACAACAATGACGCTGCCGAGAAGGAAATCCAGTTGCTCAGGGAGCAGCTCAAGACTTTGCAGGACAGAATGGAAAAACTCGAAAAAGAGTGATCGATACTGCCATCAACCCAAAGCGCCTGATTCAGGCGCTTTTTTTATGCCTGAAAGTAAAGTTCGCACCGATTTGGTGCGATCACCCCTGGTCATCAGGCTCTGTCCGGATTTGAAACTCGATATTTGTGCTAACTCTATGTAAAAAAAAGGAAAAATTGAGTTGGCACCGGTTTTGCTTATGTTCAGTGTGTTAGACAGATGTAGGTATTAAATCTGCGGGTTTGACACAACACAACAAATGTATCGAGGAGAGAAACCGATGAAATTGACCAGGAAAGTATTGAGCAATTCAGTGGCTGCTGTGGTGCTTGCAACGGCTGGCTTGGCTGTATCAAGTAATGCTGCTGCTGTGGAAGTTTCTGCTTCTGCCGCTGTAGCGAGCACCTATTTGTGGCGTGGTTATGACCTGGGGTCAGGTACCCCTGCAGTTTCAGGTGACATCAATGCCAGTGCTGGTGGCGCCTACGCTGGCGTCTGGGGTTCCTCAGGCGATACCGCAGCAGGTTCAGAATATGACCTGTATGCCGGTTACGGTGTTGAGCTGGGTGGTTTCTCCATCGACCTCAGCGTGTGGAACTACAACTACCCCACCGGCGCTGGCTACACCCCCGACGGTGAAACCGATTTCGGCGATCTGACCGATGTGGTATTGAGCCTGGGTTATGGTCCGTTCAGCTTTGCCTACTACGATAACGTCGCCGGTGCTGCCGGTTATGAGTACTACACTCTCGGCGCCGAGTTCGGCAAGTTCGCTGTTTTGCTGGGCAAACACGACAACGTCAGTGGCGATGACCCTGTTCACCTCAACCTGACCTACTCCTATAACGATAACCTGGCCTTCACCATCAGCCAGTTTATCGCTGACGAGACCGATGATGACGATTTGAAATTTGTTGCTTCCTACAGCATCCCCATCGGCGAATAAAACAGAGGCCTGACGCCGCCGGGCAGGTCACTGTCCGGAGGCAAAACCCAAATGATAGGAGAATCCTATGAAAATGATCACAGCGGTGATCAAACCCTTCAAGCTCGACGACGTGCGTGAAACCCTCGCTGGGATCGGTGTTCAGGGCGTCACGGTAACTGAGGTGAAAGGGTTTGGTCGTCAAAAAGGACATACAGAGCTTTATCGTGGTGCTGAATATGTTGTCGATTTTCTGCCCAAGGTAAAAATTGAAGTGGCGCTTCCGGAAAGCATGGTGGAAGGGGCGGTGGAAGCCATCCTCAACTCTGCTCGCACTGGCAAGATTGGTGATGGCAAGATTTTCATCTCCGACCTGCTGGAAGTTATTCGAATTCGCACCGGTGAAACCGGCGACGAAGCCATATAAGCACAATCACTCTATTGGGAGTTCACAATGGAAAACGATATCGTCAACCTGCAGTATGCCCTGGACACATTTTATTTTCTCGTGTCAGGCGCTCTGGTGATGTGGATGGCCGCAGGCTTTGCCATGCTGGAATCCGGCTTGGTGCGCGCCAAAAACACTACTGAAATTCTTACCAAAAACGTTTGCCTGTATGCGGTGGCCTGTACCATGTACCTGCTCACCGGCTACACCATCATGTATGGTGGCAGTGAAGGAGGCATTTTCCCTGATGCCTGGTTCGGCAACAGTATCGCCAATGCCACTACGGAAGAGGTTCTTGCCAGCGGTGGTGATACCTATTACTCCGGGGCTTCCGACTTCTTCTTCCAGGTCGTGTTCGTTGCCACGGCGATGTCCATCGTCTCGGGTGCAGTTGCCGAGCGTATGAAGCTGTGGGCATTCCTGGCCTTCGCTATCGTCATGACCGGTTTCATTTACCCCATGCAGGGTATGTGGAAATGGGGTGGCGGTTTCCTTGATGCTGCCGGTTTCCAGGATTTTGCCGGATCCGGTATCGTGCACCTTTGTGGTGCCACAGCAGCGCTGGCGGGCGTGCTCCTGCTCGGACCGCGGAAGGGCAAATACACCAAGGATGGCAAGGCGGTAGCGATTCCCGGCGCCAATATGCCTCTCGCCGCCCTGGGTATGTTTATCCTGTGGATGGGCTGGTTTGGCTTTAACGGCGGCTCCGAGCTGATGGTGTCCACTATCGACGAAGCCAATGCCGTCTCCACCGTGTTCGTCAACACCAACGCTGCGGCTTGCGGTGGCTTGCTGGCGGCACTGCTGACAGCTCACTTCCTGTTTGGCAAGGCTGACCTCACCATGGCAGTGAACGGCGCCCTGGCGGGTCTGGTGGCGATCACTGCCGAGCCTCTGAACTGGACTGCCATCCCGGCCACTCTGGTGGGTGCTGTTGGCGGTGTGCTGGTTGTCTTCGCGGTGATCTTCATGGACAAGATCAAGATCGATGATCCTGTCGGTGCCATCTCTGTCCACGGCGTAGTGGGTATCTGGGGTCTGTTGGCAGTCTGTCTGTCAAGCAACGCCGACGCCACTCTCGTTGGTCAGTTGCTGGGTATCGTCACCATCTTTGTCTGGGTCTTTGTGACCAGCCTGATTGTCTGGGCCATCCTGAAGGCTGTGATGGGTATCCGCGTCAGCGAGCAGGACGAGTACGATGGTGTGGATCTGTCCGAATGCGGTATGGAAGCTTATCCGGAATTTGTTTCTTCCAAGTAAGCGCGTCATGATCGACTGATATCAAAGGCCGGGGGGCAACCTCCGGCCTTTTTTATTCTAGTGTCTTTATCCTTCGCAATTTACGAATATCAGAGCGGCAACCAGGCTACATAGGCCCAGGGTCAGGTGTGGGCATCATTGCTTGTGGTAGTTTGCAGCCCCAAGTTGTTGTCGCAAATGATGCAATTCCACAGCAACCGGTGTATCTTCCCTAGGGCAAAAGTCTCTCCGTTTACGAGGTAATCATGAAACTGATCACGGCAATTATTAAACCCTTCAAAATGGATGATGTCCGCGAGGCTCTGGCCGAAGTGGGCGTACAGGGTATTACCGTCACCGAGGTCAAAGGCTTCGGGCGTCAAAAGGGTCACACCGAGCTTTATCGCGGCGCTGAGTATGTGGTGGATTTTCTGCCCAAGGTAAAACTGGAAATCGCCATCGACGACAGCATGGTTGATGGTGTGGTGGATGCCATCACCAAAGCAGCGAATACCGGCAAGATTGGCGACGGCAAGATTTTTATCTCGAGCCTGGAAGAAGTTATCCGTATCCGCACCGGTGAAACCGGTTCCGATGCCGTGTAGTTTCAGGGTAAAACCTGCCACATAAAAAAACGCCCCGAGTCGGGGCGTTTTTTTATGTGGCACATTGTGCCTGTCAGGGTTGGCTCAGTGGGGAATGATCAGCTCGAAAACCACCGCAATGGAGTCAGCAAAGGTGATTTCATCGTGCAGATACTGGCCGCCGCTACTGTCCGAGGCAAAGCGCGCCATTTCCATTTTCGGTGCCTGCATGGGGCGACTGCTTTGGTAGTTGATGGAGTAGATGGGCCCCAGCTGTGCCCCATAGGCTGCCGCCAGGCTCTCTGCCTTGGCTTTGGAATCAGCGATGGCGAGCTTGCGAGCTTCTTCACGATGTTTGTCCGCCGCGGATGATTCCAGTGCAATCTGGTTGATCTGGTTGATACCGCTCTCTACCGCAGCATCCAGCAGCGTATTCAAATCCGCCAGTTTGTGCAGGGTTACCACCACATCCCGCGAGGCCTGATAGCCGGAAAACACCGCCTTCTGATCCTGGTATTCAAAATTGGGATTGATGCGTAGGCTGGAGGCAATGATGTCCTTTTCCCGTAGGCCCATGGATTTGAGCTTGTCGAGCAGCACATTGACCCGGTTATCGACTTCGGATTTGGCGCTGCTGGCGGAGCGGTGAATGGTTTCCACCTGCATCCGCACGACGGCCTTGTCAGCCGCCACTTTGACCTCGCCTACGCCGGTAGTGGTGAGATTGCGCGGCAGCTGGTCGTTGTCAGCGGTCGCGGGCAGACCAATCAGGAAGGTGCTGCTGAGTAAAAGCACAACAAGAGATTTTTTCATGGCAGGGTTCCGCAGTGGTGAATGGTGGGACACAGCTCAGTCAGACAGCGCAAACAGAAGGAAATTCGCCAGGCCAGCATGGCAGTAATGACTCAGGATGCCGGGCCGGGCTTTTTGCGGGCGCGGGGGTGGGCGCTGTCATAGACCTTGGCCAGGTGCTGGAAATCCAGGTGGGTGTAAATCTGGGTGGTGGACAGGTTGGCATGTCCCAGCAGTTCCTGCACCGCACGCAGGTCGCCACTCGATTCCAGCAGATGGCTAGCGAAGGAGTGGCGCAGCATATGGGGATGAATGCGCGATTGCATCGACTGGCTGATGCTGAGTTTGTAAAAGCGATCCTGGATGCTGCGCGCGGCAAGCCGGGTGCCGCGCTGGCTGACAAACAGGGCGAGACAGCCTGCGGCAGCAATGCCCGACCTGACCGGCAGCCAGGCGCGGATAGCCGCAAGGGCGTGGGCGCCAATAGGTAGCTGACGCTCCTTGCCCCCCTTGCCGGTCACCCGCAGAGTGGCTTCGGCGAGGTCGAGGGCGGGCAGTTCAAGGTTGACCAGTTCTGACAGGCGCAAGCCGGAGGAGTAGAACAGCTCCAGCATGGCGTGGTCGCGCAGGTTGATCCACTCGTCCCCGGCCAGATCCACAAAGCGCGAGGCTTCATCCGCATCGAGGGTTTTGGGCAGCTGGCGCGGGCTTTTCGGCGCGCGCACACCGAGGGCCGGGTTGTGCGACAGCCATTTGCGGCGGATGGCGAAGTGGAAAAATGTGCGCAGGGATGACAGCCAGCGCTGCAGGCTGCGCCCTCCCAAACCCTGGCGGTGGAGTTGCGCCATGGCGCTGCGCACATGCTGGCTGTCGACCGATTGCAGCTGGCTGACGCTGTGCTCATCGCACCAGCTGGCAAAGCGGACGCAGTCGCGACCGTAATGTTGAAGGGTATGGGGTGAGAGATTCCTCTCTATCCGGAGGTGCTGGATAAAGGCCTGTATTTCTGTTTCGAACAATACTGCGGCCATAGGGTGTCCACTGAATGGATAATCTGCCTAGCCTATAAAAAGCGCGGAATCAGGCGCTGCAACACCTCGCCGATATAACTCAGGAAAAGCGTGCCACTGTTGGACTGATAGTAGCGCGAATCGGGATTGCCGAGGGCGAGAATACCGAAAGGACGCTCGCCGCCGAGCCGCACGGCGGCAACGGAGCCGACTTTATCGGCCTGTTCGGCAAACAAAAACCGGGTTTCATCGGGGCGCAGTACCCCGCACTGGGGGCGGCTGTTGCGCAGCAGCCCACCTATCTGGCTCAGGGCCTGTTCTTCCGCCACCACCCGTGCCGGGCCCTGTGCGGTGTCCTGGCTGTCAGCAAAGATCAGCAGGCTGCAGGAGGGTATCTCAAAATTCTCGCGCAGCTGGTCGTAGAGCACTTCCATCAGGCGCTGGAGGCTGTCTGCCTCAAGCAGGTGGAGGACCAGGGTTTTGGTTTTTTCAAACAGGTTGTCGTTGCTGTGGGCGGTATCCAGCAGCTGGTTGAGGCGGTGGCGCAGCTCCACATTGCGCTGGCGCAACACCGATACCTGGCGTTCCACCAGGGAGACAGCCTTGCCGGTGTCGTGAGGCAGTGCGAGGCCTTCGAGCATCTCCGGGTGGAGGGAAAAGAAGTCGGGATGGGAGAGCAGGAAATTCTTGACGATTTCCTCTTCGCGCAGCTCCTCCTGGGTTTGATAGCGTTCGCTCATAGCCTGATTCGCCCCTGGAATACGGTTGTGGCCGGGCCGGTCATCATTACCGGCGAGCTGCCGCCGGATGGGTTCTGACCGGACCAGTGAATGGTCAGTATGCCGCCGCGCAGATGGGCTTCGACACTGTTATTGAGCAGTCCCCGCGATATGCCCGCAACCACAGCGGCGCAGGCGCCGGTGCCGCAGGCGAGTGTTTCACCTGCGCCACGCTCATAGACACGCAGATCAATGGCGTCGCGGTTGCGGATAGCCATAAAGCCTGCGTTGACCCGCTCGGGAAACCGCGGATGGTTCTCAATGGCCGGGCCAAGGGTCGCCACCGGAGCGGTGGCGACATTATCCACCAGCAGTACGGCGTGGGGATTGCCCATCGACAGGGCAGATATCTCCAGGCTTTGCCCTTCGACCAGCAACGGATAGGTCAGGGCGCGACCTGGAGCGTCGAAAGGAATCTGCGCAGGCTCGAACAGTGGTGTACCCATATCCACGGTCACCTGGCCGTTGGCGCCGACCACCAGGGTGATAATACCGGCACTGGTGCGGACCCGCAGGCTGTGCTTGCCGGTGAGGCGGCGGTCGCGCACAAACTTGGCAAAACAGCGGGCGCCATTGCCGCACTGGGCTACTTCGCTGCCGTCGTTGTTAAAGATGCGATAGTCAAAATCCACATCGGGGGTGGAGGGTGGATCGACAATCAGGATCTGGTCACAGCCGATGCCAAAATGGCGATCGGCCAGGCGCCGCGCCAGTTCCGGCGTCATGGTCAGTTCCTGGGTGACGGCGTCGATGACCACAAAGTCATTGCCGAGGCCGTGCATCTTGGCAAAGCGCAGCAACATGTTGGTCACTCCGGCAGCAGCTGTTCGCCGCGCACCAGATCCTCAATGGTTTCGCGGCGGCGAATCAGGTGGTGGCTGGCGCCGTCGATCATCACTTCGGCGGCGCGACCACGGCTGTTGTAGTTGGAGCTCATGGTAAACCCGTAAGCACCGGCGGAATGCATGCACAGCAGGTCGCCCTGCTCAATGCACAGCTCCCGGTCCTTGCCGAGGAAATCGCCGGTCTCGCACACCGGACCCACCACATCGTAGCGCAAGGCTGTACCGGCGCGCGGTTGCACCGCCTCAATCGCCATCCAGGCGCTGTAGAGGGCCGGGCGCAGCATGTCGTTCATGGCGGCGTCGATTACGGCAAAATTCTTGTGGTCGCCGGGTTTGATATATTCAACCCGGGTCAGCAGGACGCCACCATTGGCGACAATGGAACGCCCGGGCTCGAGAATCAGCTCCAGCTTGCGGTCGCCAAGGCGGTTGGCGATCTGGCGGATATAGTCGCCGGGGTGGGGCGGATTTTCGTCCCGGTAGCGCACACCCAGGCCGCCACCGAGATCGAGATGCTCGATAGCGATGCCGTCAACGGCTAGCTGGTCGATCAATGCCAGCACCCGATCAAGGGCGTCGAGAAAGGGCGCAGTCTCGGTCAGCTGGGAGCCGATATGGCAATCGACACCCCGGACCTGGATATGGGCAAGGCCGTGCGCGGCCCGGTAAACAGCGGGCGCGGTGCGGATATCGATGCCGAACTTGTTGTCCTTCAACCCGGTGGAAATATAGGGGTGGGTCTGGGCGTCCACGTCGGGATTCACCCGCAGGGACACCGGCGCCACTGTTCCCAGTTCAGCCGCAACCTGGTTGAGGGTGTGCAGTTCAGCCTCGGATTCAACATTGAAGCAGAGGATGCCGGCCTGCAGGGCCTGGACCATTTCGTGGGGCTGTTTGCCAACACCGGAAAACACGATTTTTGCAGGGTCTCCCCCGGCCATCAGAACCCGCTCCAGCTCTCCGCCGGAGACGATGTCAAACCCGGCGCCGAGGCGCGCCAGGACATTGAGCAGGGCGATATTGGAATTGGCTTTTACCGCGTAGCACACCAGCAGCGGGCGCTGGATATCGGCGTTCTGGTAGGCAAGAAAATTGGCGCTGATGGCCGCCCGGCTGTACACATAGCAGGGTGTGCCGTAGCTGGCAGCGATGTCGGCGAGGGCAACGTCTTCGCCGTGGAGTTGCCCATTGCGCTGGATGGCAAATGTCATGGATGTGTCACTGTGAATCAGGCGTGGGTGACGCTGCAGCGTCAGGCTCAGTGGTTCCTGCAGGTGCTGCCGCTCCTGATTCAGATCCGCTTTGTGCTTCCGGTGCCGAAGGCAGATAGAGAGCACCCTTGTTGCCGCATCCCGCCAGACCGATCAGGCAGCCCAGCAGGGCAACCCGCAACAGGTTGGCCGACAGGGATGAGCGTGGGAAATCATTGGTTCGCATTGGCCTGACCGTCATTCGTGAATGGCGGGAAGTATACGGTGCTGGCGGATTTCCCTCAATTGCGCAGACCCGATTGTGGGGCTGGCGGATTGCTGTCCGGGTTAATCGACTGGCAATGCACGCTGTGCCAGTCGCTCCCTGCCGCGAATTACTGCGGCCCGCACCTGCGCCGGGGCAGTGCCACCAAAATGATCGCGGGCTGCGACTGAGCCTTCCAGCGTCAGCACGTTGAAGACATCTTTCTGGATATCGGCGCAAAATTCCTGCAATTCCTGCAGTGACATATCGGCCAGATCCTTGTTGTGGCGAATCCCGTAGGCCACGGCATTGCCGACGATTTCGTGGGCGTCGCGGAAGGCGATACCCTTGCGCACCAGATAATCGGCGAGGTCGGTGGCGGTGGAAAATCCGCGCCGCGCCGCCTCGCGCATTTTTTCGTCCTGCACCTTGATGGCGGGCACCATGTCGGCGAAGGCGCGCAGGCAGTCCTTGACGGTATCGACGGCGTCGAACAGGGGCTCCTTGTCCTCCTGGTTGTCCTTGTTGTAGGCCAGGGGTTGGGATTTCATCAGGGTCAGCAGGCTGATGAGATGGCCGTTGACGCGCCCGGTCTTGCCGCGCACCAGCTCGGGTACGTCGGGGTTTTTCTTTTGCGGCATGATTGAGGAGCCGGTGCAGAAGCGATCAGGCAGGTCGATAAAGCCAAACTGGGCAGAGGTCCACAGGATCAGTTCCTCGGAGGCCCGCGACAGGTGGGTCATCAGCAGGCTGGCAAAGGCGCAGAACTCAATGGCGAAGTCGCGGTCGCTGACCGAGTCGAGGGAGTTTTCCGTGGGGCCATCAAAGTCCAGCAGGCTCGCTGTGTAGTGGCGGTCGATGGGGTAAGTAGTGCCCGCCAGGGCCGCAGCACCGAGCGGCGAGCGGTTGAGACGCTTGCGGCAGTCCATCAGGCGGCCATAATCCCGTTCCAGCATTTCAAACCAGGCCAGCAGGTGGTGGCCAAAAGTCACCGGCTGGGCAGTTTGCAGGTGGGTAAAGCCGGGCATGATGGTGTCGGCTTCGCGCTCGGCCAGCCCCAGCAGACCTTCCTGCAGGCGGCCCAGCTCCAGCCCGATCAATTCAATTTCATCGCGCAGCCAGAGGCGGATATCCGTTGCCACCTGGTCGTTGCGCGAACGCCCGGTGTGGAGCTTCTTGCCGGTGATGCCGATGCGATCCGTGAGGCGCGCCTCGATATTCATGTGCACATCTTCAAGGGCCTGCGACCATTCGAAGGTGCCGCTTTCGATGGCGTTTTGCACCTCTTCGAGGCCGCCAACAATGCTGTTGAGTTCGTCCTCAGTGAGGACGCCAACGCTGGCCAGCATTCGGGCATGGGCGATGGAGCCGCGGATATCCTGGCGATAGAGGCGTTTGTCGAAATCTACGGAGGCGGTAAAGCGGGCCACAAAGGCGTCGGTAGCTTCGCTGAAGCGACCGCCCCAGGATTTGTTTGTGTCCTTGGGTGTACTCATTGGAAGGTTCTCAACAGCTTGTTTTGTGAAGGACTTGTTTTGTGGAGGATTAAGTCTGGCCGAGGGGCAAAGACGGGTTATTATAGCGGCTGCTGTCTCCGCCAGGCATGGACGTTGAAAATAAAATTCCACCCAGTATTGCTGCCGCGTTCTCCCAACGTGCCGGATTTCCAGTTACCGGACCTGTGCCGTGGGCAGGGGTTGCTGGGGGTGGTGGTGATTGGCGAACTGCTGTCAGTCCTGATCGTGATTGCCGGTCAGGGCCTCTATGATTTTGATTGGCGCGTTCTGGTCCAGACTTCCCTGCTGACCCTGTGGATATCCCTGCTGAGCGCGCTGTTGCTGTGTACGGCCCGGCGCAGGATTGCCATGTTCACCTCGGTTGGCGGCGCACTGGTCAGTTACGGGCTGATTTTGCTCGTTACCCTGTTGTGCAGCGTGGTGGTGCAGGGCGCGCGGTTCTACTGGGCTCCCGATCGCCACAGCCTGGCCTCCAGCGCCTGGGTGGTGCTGGAATATGTGGCAATCGCGGCCATTCCTGCGGCGATGATGTTGCGTTATCTCTATCTGCAGCAGAGTTTGCAGTTCCAGCAGCGCGCCGAACTGGAATCCCGTATCCAGGCCATGCAGTCGCGTATTCGTCCGCATTTTTTGTTTAACAGCATGAACATGATTGCCAGCCTGATCGGTTCCGATCCGGGCAAGGCGGAGCGTGTGGTTGAAGATCTCTCGGACCTGTTCCGCCACGCTCTCACCGAAAGCCAGACACTGGTACCATTGCGGGAAGAACTGTCCCTCAGCCGCCGCTACATGGCCCTGGAAAAGCTGCGTCTCGGTGACCGTTTGCGGGCTGTGTGGGAGATTGGTGACTACGGTTCCGGGGTGTTGATACCCTCCCTCACGATTCAGCCGGTACTTGAAAACGCTGTGTATCATGGTATACAGCTAATACCGGAAGGCGGCGAAGTGACGATCAAGGTAAATCGTATCAATGACCGCATTGTCATTGATGTGATCAACCCCAGAAATCCACGCATTCAGCATAACAAGGGCAACAGGATGGCCATGCACAACATACAGACACGACTGGAGGCCCATTTCGGGACAACGGCCTTTGTGCAGGCCGAGGTTACTGATACCAGCTATATTACCCGTATCAACTATCCAGTTCCGGCGCAGGCTCCCGAGCAACCATGAATGTCCTGATTGTTGACGATGAACCACTGGCACGTGACCGACTGAACCGCATGGTGCAGGCAGTCGGAGGCTGCACAGTGGTTGGCCAGGTGGGAAATGGCCAGGATGCCATCACCTTTGCCGAGCAAACCGTGCCCGATGTTGTGCTGATGGATGTACGGATGCCCGGCATGGACGGTCTTGCCGCTGCCCAGCATCTGGCGGAGCTGGATGTTCCGCCAGCGGTGATTTTTTGCACGGCCTACGATGACTACGCCATGGAGGCCTTTACATCCCAAGCGATTGGCTACCTGCTCAAGCCCGTAAAGCAGGACGATTTGGCCACGGCGCTCAACCGTGCGCGACGGGTCAACAAGGCCCAGCTGGCGGAATTGCAGCAGTCACCGCTGTTTGCCAACGGCGGCCGGACCCATATCACGTCAAAGAGTCGCCGCGGTGTTGATCTGGTCGCCGTGGCCGATATCCGCATGTTCCAGGCGGATCACAAGTACGTGACGGCCTTTTTCAGCGAGGGCGAGGCGCTGCTGGATGAAACCCTCAAGGAGCTGGAGGATGAGTTCGGCAACCGTTTTGTGCGCATCCACCGCAATGCCCTGGCTTCCATCGCACACATAGAGGGACTCGAACGCAATATCGAGGGCCTGTACCATGTGCGTCTGGCAGGCCTGGATATTCGCCCCCAGGTCAGCCGCCGCCACGTTGCCAACCTGCGTAAACTGCTGGATCAGCTTTAGTCATTTAGCCCTCGCTTGGTCCCATTGCGCTATCTGCTAAGATGCGTGCCATCGTTTGTCGTTGTTCAATCCTCAATACTCCTGCGTCTTTAAGGAAAGCTCTATGGCTTTTAACCGTCCCCTGCGTATTGCCTCGCGGCAAAGTCCCCTGGCCCTGTGGCAGGCCGAGGATGTCAAGTCACGCCTCATGGCCCTGCATCCTGGTTTGCAGGTAGAGATCATTGGTTTCACCACCAAGGGTGACCGGTTTCTCGATGCCCCGCTGGCCAAGGTGGGCGGCAAGGGGCTGTTCGTCAAGGAGCTGGAAAATGCCATGTTGGCTGGAGAAGCCGATATCGCGGTGCATTCCATGAAGGATGTGCCGATGGAGTTTCCCGCCGGGCTGGAACTGGCGGTAATCTGCGAGCGCGAAGATCCCACCGATGCCTTTGTGTCCAACGGTTTCAGCCACCCCGACCAATTGCCGCAAGGCGCGGTGTTGGGCACATCCAGTCTGCGCCGCCAGTGCCAGATGCGGGAAAAATATCCCCACCTGGTGATCCGCGACCTGCGCGGCAACGTCAATACCCGTCTGGCCAAGCTGGATGCCGGAGAGTTTGATGCCATCATCCTCGCCACCGCCGGGCTGTTGCGCCTGAAGATGGATGAGCGCATTCGCTTGCGCATCCCCGATACCCTCAGCCTGCCCGCCGGCGGGCAGGGCGCCGTGGGCATTGAATGTCGCTCCGATGACGCTGAACTGAAGCGCCTGCTGGCACCTTTGCACCACCGCGACAGTGCTGTGTGTGTGATCGCTGAACGGGCCCTGAATCGCCATCTTGAGGGCGGCTGCCAGGTGCCGATCGCCTGTTATGCGCAGCTGACGGACAATGATCATCTCCACTTGCGGGGGCTGGTGGGGGCGGTGGACGGTTCGGTTATCCTGCGCGCAGAGGCTGGCGACTCGGCGGATGCCGCTGAAGCCCTCGGTATCGCGGTAGCCGAATCCCTGCTGCAGCAGGGTGCCGCGCGGATTCTGGCCGATATCTACGGGCGCTGAAGGCGGCAGCAGGAACCCTGTCCATGACTCAGATAGCCGATCCACCGCTGGCCGGCCTCAGCCTCCTGCTGGTGCGTCCCCAGCGCGATAACGATACCTTTGCACAGCTTGTGACCGAGCGGGGTGCCAGGGTCTTCTCCCTGCCGGTGATGGCCATCAAACCCCTGATACCCGATGCTGATACCCTGCGAAACCTGGCCGCAATCGGCAGATACCAGAAGGTGGTTGTGGTGAGCGGCAACGCCGCCAGTCTGGCCCTTCAGCATATTCACAAGCCCGCTTCGCTGCCCTCGGTGCCAGCCTGGTATGCGGTGGGTGAAAGCACAGCGAATACCCTGATTGCCGGGGGAATCCCCGCGGCTTGTCCCGCTGAAAATCCCACCTCAGAAGGATTGCTCGCACTGCCTGACTTTGCCAGGGTAGAGGGTGAGCATATCCTGATCATCCGCGGCGTGGGGGGGCGGGACAAGCTGCGGTCGGAGCTTGAACAGCGCGGCGCTGTAGTGACGTTTTGCGAGCTTTACCGGCGCGAGTCTGAAACGGCCCACCAGAGTGCCATCAACCGCCTGCTGGAGGCCGGTGAGGTGCAGGTGGTGGTGGCTCACAGTGTCGATGTGCTGAGGAATTTTCTGGCTCAGCTGGATCGCAACAGGCTGTCATCCAATCCCGCCCTGGCCGTACTGGTGCCCAGTCAAGCGGCGGCCAATTTGGCTCAAGAGGCGGGTTTTGCCACGGTGATACTGGCGCAAAGTGCTCTGCCCGCCAGCATGGTCGAGGCTCTTGTGGGCTGGTACACTGCATCTCAATAGGCAGCACCGCAATTGATAGATTGATAGACAGTACCGCAATTGAGGGTGCTGCCCGCAACAAGACTTTTCAGGTCGGATTTTTACCTCCCTTGCCGCCCTGTAACAGAGGATAGCTCCGTGGAAAAAAATAAGACGCCGCCAGAACCACCCGTCAACAACGGGGACACCAAGGTCCAAGGCTCGCCTGCCACTGCTTCCGACCAGTCCCCGGGCAATCCGCCAAGCAGCCCCGCAGACACCAATCCCGGCACTGCGAGTGGCAAGACTGCAGCCAGTAAAGCAGTAGAGAAAGCCAGCCCGGCATCCTCCTCGGCAAGCGTTAAGGCGCCAGTCAAAAAGAAAGGTAGCGCAGTGAAAGCGTTTGCCTGGCTGGTGGTTATTGTCGCGCTGCTGGCCGCTGCTTATTTCCTCTGGCCCCACTATGGTGAACAGTTGCGGGCGACCTACCTGCCTGGCGATTCCTCCGCCAGTGGAGTTTCTGACGACAGAACATCCACCCAGCCCCAGGCACTGGACGCACCTGACGCAGGGCAAAGCGCGCCCGCCAGCACCGACACTGTTGTGGCAGCCGCCCTTGAAGAGGAAATTCGTGCACGCCAGGCCCTGGAGGAACAACTGAGCGGCCAGATCGCCGACCTTCAACTGCGACTTAACAGCTACGATGACCGGCTGCGCAGCCTGTCCACCACCAGTCGTGAAGACTGGCTGCTGGCTGAGGCCGAATATTTGCTGCGCCTTGCCAACCAGCGCATTCTCACCGAGCGGCAAAGCGTCAATGCCCTGGCTCTGATGGAGTCGGCAGACAGCATCCTGCGTGATTTCAACGATAGCGAACTGTTTGCCGTGCGCCGCGCGCTGGCCCAGGATATCACCCGGGTACGGATGGTGGCTGCCGTTGACCGGGAGGGCATCTACCTGCGTCTCGGGGCCCTGGTGGAGGCTGTGGACCAGCTTGACAGCCTCCTTCCCGAGCCGCCTGCCCCTGCTGAAGCGGAAGCCGCTGAGGTCGACGCCGCGCCAGCGCCCTGGTATCGGCGCCTGCTCGACAACGCCCGTCAGGCGCTGGTCAAAATGACAGGGCTGGTGCGCATCGAGCGCCGTGATGTGCCCCTCGAACCGCTACTGACCCAGGAGCAGGAGCAGATTCTGCGCCACAACCTCAAGGTGGTTCTGGAGCAGGCCCGCCTGGCCCTGCTGCGGGAAGAGCAGGGTATCTACGCGGCCAGTCTCAACCGCGCGGCAAGCTGGGTAACTGAAAATTTCGAGAGCGATGCGGTATCAAAAGTATTTGTCGATGAAATCGCCGAGCTTAAACAGCAGTCGGTGGTGCAGGAGCTGCCTTCCCTGAGCGCTTCAATCCGCGGCTTGCAGGAATATATTCGCCTGTGGCACAACCGCTACGCTGCCAATCCGGCAGCGGATGTTGAACAGCAGGAGTCCACCCCTGGCCCGGACCCTGTGGAAGCTGACGCTGACGCGGAGGATCTGCAGTGAGAAAGATACTGGTCATTGTGGCTGTTGCCCTGCTGGCGGGCGCCGTGCTGTACCCGCTGTTGGCGGGGCAACAGGGTTTTGTGCTGGTATCGGCGGGTAGTTATGTGCTGGAGACCAGCCTGTGGACAGCTTGCCTGCTGGTCATCGCTTTTATCCTGCTGTTCCTGCTGCTGCGCAAACTTTACCGCGGTCTGTTCTTGCCCTGGCGCTGGTTGTCTCGACGCGCCACTCGTCGCGAACACAAACAAGTCAACCAGACCATGCAGGGTTTCGTGGACTACATTGAAGGCAACTGGCCCAGCGCCATTGCCAATCTGAAAAAGTCTGTGGGCCAGTCCACTATGCCGGCGGTCAATTACCTCGGGGCGGCGTCAGCCAGCTTCAATATGGGGGACCGCAATGGCGCCGCTGACCTGCTGCGGGAGGCAGAATCGGCGCGTCTGGCGGATTCCTTTACCACCGATCTGTTGCGCACAAGGCTGTTCCTCCAGGAAGCCGATTTCGAGCGCGCACTGCCACTGGCGGAATCCCTGCAGCGGCGCCAGCCCCGCCATGCCACGGCCCTGCGCCTGTTGGCCAGTACCCGCAAGGGCATGCGCGACTGGCGCGGGCTTGAAGCCCTGCTGCCGGATCTGCGCAAGCAGGCCGCTCTTTCCAGCCAGGAAATGGATGCGCTCGAAGTAGAGGTGTACCAGGAAATTATCGCGGCTTTCGCCGAGGGCCAGCGCGCCACCATGGCGCGGGCCGAATTGCAGGGCGCCCTCGACCGGCGCTGGAATGAACTGCCCCGCCACCTGCAAAAAAATCCCCGCCTGATGGGTGAATATGTGCGTCAGCTGATGAAGCTGGGCAGTGCCGACAAGGCCGAAACCCGCCTCAGGCGTTTCCTGGCCAAACACTGGGAGAGTGAACTGGTGGATCTCTATGGTTTGCTGGACAGCGACTCAGGCACCCAGCTTACCGTGGCGGAAGCCTGGCTCAGGGACCACCCCGACCACCCTGTCTTGCTGCGCACCCTGGGGCGGCTGTGTGCCAGGGCCGAGTTGTGGGGCAAGGCGCGCACTTACCTGGAGCGCTCTCTGGCCCTGTCACCCCTTCCGCAAACCTTCAATGAACTGGGCGAGTTGCTGGAGCGCCTCAACGATGCTGGTGGCAGTGCCCACTGTTACCAGCTGGGTTTGCGGGCAGCCATCGGCCTGCCCCCTGGCGAACAGTTGCCTCCGGTCAGTCGGGGTTAGTAATCCGCTAACGCAGCACCACATCGACAAAGCCGTATCCTGACACAGACTCAGATCGGTCAGTACCGCTGACCTTGCAGGACCCGCTATAGAAACTGGCTTCGTTGTGTATAGCTTCCTGGGAGACGACCAATTCCGTTTCGATAGCGGGGATATTTACTCTCCAGGGGCCGCGGCCAGCCGTGCCACCCTCGGCTCCGCTCAAGGCGACAGGTGAAATAATGTGTGTGGAGTCGGGCTTTACCACTGTCGCCCAGCAATAGGGTGTGCCGTCTGGTGCGACGATGTCCCAGAGGCTGAGGTTGTCGCCATTGTCGAGACACAGCCCCATCCAGATAAACCCGTCAGCCGATCCGAATGTCTCGGCAGAGGATGCCCATTGGCGGTCGTGCCAGCCGTGACCTTCCACCTGGAGCTGTTCGCCGTCCACGGTCAGGGTACCGGAAACGGCCATACCCGCCAGGGAATACTGGTAGGTCGCATCGCCGTGGTAGGGGAACATGCCGGTACCGTTGGCGTACAGAATCGGAAAGCGGGGGGCCAGGGCAAGCTCCATCCTGTCTTCGCCCAGCGCGGCGTGGAGCGTAAAGCCTTGGGCTGTTCCTGACAATGTGACATTGGGCAGGCGGATATCGAGGGCACTTGCGCTGATGCCAGTGATGTCGGTATGTACAGTGACTTCGTTGCGCTTGTTTGGTGAACCTGATTCGACCATATACAGGTGGGTGCTCACCGGACCGGCAAAATTAGTGACAACGACAACCTGGGTGTGGAACTGTCGTTCAGCGGCGGACAGACTGCATGAGACATACCAGATATCCACCGTCGGTGCAGCGTGAACCCCCTCATCGGCAGGCAGGTTGATAAAGACCGGGGCCGCTGGCGTGGAGATTGTGTTTTTATTGAGAGTCATTTGTTCCCTTCTTTGCTTATTGTGATCATGAGAATGGCAAGAGGTATGAAGGCAATTGCCCTGGCGTTTGTCGATGCATGTTATATCGCCCAGCGGGGAAAATCATGGGAGCTGATGAGGCTTCCTTGCTCTGCGCTATATCCTTATCTCTATATGCGTTGAACAGGGTGACAGAGATTGCGTCTGAACGTGCCGAGTAAACGTGGCTGATAGACATAAAATCTGTAGTTCATTTGTGCAGTAACTTTCAGTGGCGGCGAAGCAGGTAATGCCCACCGCCACCCATTACCCTTAAAAAATGTCATCATGTTTCAAACAGTATCACTGTCGAAAACATGATTGCGCCGCACTGTGGAAGCGGCAATTCAGACAGTTGCCATCCGAGGAAAGAATATGAGTGTTCGCATTGGTCTGAGTATCCCGCCCTTTATGACCCAGGCTGCCGATGACTTTTGGGCGTATGTCGATTACTGCGAAAACGCCGGGGTGGATTCACTTTGGCACTACGACCGTCTGATTTCGCCGGAGGGCAGCCTGGAAGCGATGGCGGTGATGGCGGCCCTCGCCGGGCGCACGCGCCATCTGAAGTTTGGCATGAGCGCGCTGTCGGTCACCTTCCGCGATCCGCTGGTGCTGGCCAAGGAGTGCGCCACCATCGATTTTCTTAGTGGTGGCCGCCTGCTGCCGATTTTCGGTGTGGGTACGCGCGGTGCCCTGGAATGGCAGGGCACCGGGCGCAACCCCGCTACCCGGGGGCGGCTTGCCGATGAATTCCTGGCGCTGTTCAGCCGGCTGTTGAGCGAGGATAACGTCTCTTTTGAGGGCGAGTTTTTTCACTATAAGGATGTCACCCTCAACCCCAAGCCGGTGCAAAAAGTACTGCCGCTGTGGACTGGCGGCAATAGCCCGGCGGCGATACGCCGCACGGCGCGCTTTGCCACCGGCTGGCACGGGGAGTTTGCCTCGCCGCACAAGGCGGGTGAGATTGTCGCCGCCATCAAGGCTGAATTGCTGGTTGCCGGCAGGCATATTGACGATGACCACTACGGCATCGGCATCCCGTTCCGTTTTGGTGCCATGGACGACGAGCCGGTGCAGCAATTTGCCGCAGCGATTCAGGGCCTGGGCCTCGCCGATTTCGATGCGCGCCAGAGCGTTGCCGTGGGCGATGCAGATGCCATTGCCGCTACCCTCAACCGTTATGTGGACAACGGCATCTGCAAGTTTGTCGCCATTCCCATGGCCAACTCCGGTGACGATGCGATGGAACAGATTCGCCTGCTGTGCGAGACGGTAAAGCCGAGGGTCGAGCGCTGATCAGCCGCTGGCGAGCAGCAGGTCAGCCATGGTGATTTGTTCGGCGCATAGCCCTTTGCCAGAATAGCGATTTCCCCAATGGATTTTCCCGCGTCACTTGTTGGTCTTTTCTTCAGCGGATTTGTCTCTGCCACCCTGTTGCCCGGTGGCTCGGAGGCGCTGCTGTTCTATCTCGCCAGGGACCAGACAGCAGACCGGGCTGCCCTGTGGCTGGCGGCCACCAGCGGCAATACCCTGGGCGGCATGACCAACTGGATGCTGGGGCGCTGGCTGTCTACAGCAACACTGTCGCGGCGCTGGGGTGCCCACCACCAGCGTGGTCTGGCACTGCTGCAGCGCTGGGGTGCGCCGGTGCTGCTGCTCTCATGGTTGCCGGTAATCGGTGATCCGCTGACCCTGGTGGCAGGCTGGCTGCGCATTCACTGGTTGCCCGCTCTGTTGTTGATCGCCATCGGCAAAGGGCTGCGCTACGGGATTCTGTTGTTGATCATGACCTGATGTCGACTTTGTCTTAGTCATTGTCACTGTTCCCTGAGCTTGCAAAACCGGATTGCACAGAATCAGTGTGGCAGTAATTGCCGGGACAATTCAGATCTGGCCTCCTCGCTGTTATCGTCTATCTTTTGTTGTGACCCATCACTGTCTTAAACGATTTTTGGCTGGCGCTAAAAGGACTTCAACAGGAGATACACCCATGCTGTCGAGAACAGTCAGTTTCGCCAACTTTAACCTCTACAACCTCAACGAACCGGGCTTGCCCATGTATCGCAACAGCGCGGGCTGGTCCGCCGATGCGGTGGCGCGCAAGGTGGCCTGGTCGTCGGCGATGCTGCGGCGGGCGCGGGCCGATGTGTTTGGCTTCCAGGAGTTGTGGCATCGTGACACCCTGACTCGCGCGATTGATGGGGCGGGGATGGCAGGGGATTATGCCCTGCTGGTGCCTGAGGGGCATGGCGGCCAGGGGATTGTCTGCGCCGCTGCGGTGCGGCGCGATATGCTCGAGGGCGAGCCGGAGTGGATCACGGATTTTCCGCCCGCCTTCCGGTTGCAAAGCAAGGGTGAAGACCGGCAGACAGCGGCAATGTTTGTGGCTATATCGCAGTTCTCCCGTCCGGTCCTGCATTTTCGCATACGCCCCCGGCGCAACCAGGTGCCGATTCATGTCTATGTGTGTCATTTCAAATCCAAGGGGCCTACCAGTGTTACGGGTGATCCCTGGTATCGGGCGCAGAGAGAGCTCTACAAGCCCCACACCGGGGCCATCGGGTCGGCGCTGTCGACCATTCGCCGCACCGCCGAAGCCCTTGCCCTGCGGCTGATCCTCACCAGCGCGATGAAAAGTTCGCGCACGCCGGTGGTGGTGCTGGGCGACCTGAATGACGGGCAGGAATCAAACACCCTCGATATTCTCACCGAGCAGCCGCAGTTTCTGCAGCCGACGTCAGTCGGCGGGCGCGATACGGCACTGTATTCCGCCCAGACCCTGCAGCAGTTACGCAGCTTGCGCGATGTCTATTACACCTATATCCATCAGGATGTGCATGGCTCCCTGGATCATATCCTCGTCAGCGAAGAGCTCTACGACAATTCCCGCAATCGCCTGTGGAAGCTGGACCGGCTCGATATTTTCAACGACCACCTGGCAGACGACAGTCTGCGCGGCACAGAGGGTGCGAGTGATCACGGTGTGGTGAGGGCGCAGTTCTCGTTCCGCAAGGCTGCCACTGATTGACGGGATGACATACTCGGCGCTCCGGGGGTTATCGGCCTCGACTGCGCCGCTCGGTGAGTAATCAGATATTAGCGCTGTTACAGTTGAACGGTGATTCCGTTGAATACCTTTGTCGCATGCCTGCGAATCTCGCTACAGATTTGTGCGTGGACGGACAGGGCTGTTCCTGCTGGGCCACCATTTACTGTGCCACAACCGGAAATGCCAGCCAGTTCACTCTGGGGGGAATACATAGTGGTTCTTGAAGCCGCTGGTGTTACCTTACAATAAGCGGATATTTCTGCCGTTGTCAGGGTGCTGTATTCAGTCAGCAGCTTAGCCGCAGTGCGGATAGTCTCCCTCCTTCAAATTGCCGCCGTGCAGGGCCCGCTCTGCCGACCAGATAAAGAGAACACATGTCCCACCCAGTGGTTGAAAAGTCCCCCAATCCGTGGCGTCAGCTGGCGCGCAATACGCAGTTCCGCTGGCTGTTTAGCGGCAATTTCAGCATGTTTGTGGGGTTTTCGGCCACGATTCTGCTGCGCTCGCTGCTGGCCTGGCAGTTGACGGAGGACGAGATGTCCCTGGCCTGGATTAATCTGGTGTCGGCGGGCTGTATGTTTGTGACCTCGATCTTTTCCGGTGCGGTGATAGACCGTTTTGAGCGCCGCCGCCTGATGATGATTGCCCAGTGCCTGATTCTGGTGGCTGAAACCTCGATCATGGTTTTGCTGATCAGCGGCCACCTGACTTTTGAGATTGTGATGCTCAGCGCCTTTGCCTCCAGCGTCGCCTTTCCTTTCATCATGCCGTCCAGTACCGCCATGCTGGTAGAAAGTGTGGGTCGCTCGTCGGTGGCCAAGGCCACGGCCCTGATGTCGGGCGGGGCGAACGTGGCCCGTATGGTCAGCCCTGCCGTGGTGGGAATCGTGGCGGATGTGGCGGGCATGGGTTTTAGCTACGCTTTTTTAATCAGCTTGCACCTGTTTTCGCTGTTTTGTACCTGGAATCTCAACTCCAGCATGCCGAGCGGGTCGGGGCAGGGGGCTTTTCTCGGGGAAATCCGTGAGGGCTTTGTCTACCTTTACCGCCACAAGTCGGTGGCCCTGTGTATTACTTTCGGCCTGATCCCGACCCTGCTGGTGGTGCCGCTGCAGAATCTGCTGGTGGTGTTTGTCGATCAGGTATGGGATCACAGCGGCAGCGGCCTGGGTATCATGATGGGTGCGATGGGGGTTGGCGGTCTGCTCGGGTCGCTGCTGATGGCGTTTTTGAAGGATGGCAGCCTGGTCAAGCCCATGGTGGTTTCATCCCTGACGCTGGGCGTGTTGCTGTTGCTGTTCGGTCATACGCCCTGGTTCTGGATGGGTACCCTGTTTATGGTGGCCATCTATGCCTGCGCGGTGCTCAACCAGACGCTGGTGCAAACCGGTGTGCAGTTGATGACCGAGGACCGCATGCGCGGCCGCATCACCACCATGACGCTGATGTCCTACGGACTGGCACCCCTCGGCACCATTCCCCTGGCCTTTGGTTCCAAACATATCGGCGCGCCCTGGGCCATGACCATTGCCGCCGTGCTGATGATCGTGGCGGTACTTGCCATGGCGACTATGTCACAGGGGTTCAGAAAAATAGATGAGGCGGCCCGAGTCACCTGAAGGCGTTAAATGTCATTCGTCAACATGCCGCTATAACGCTTGTTACCCGCTAAACTTTACCTGCCTTTACACACCGGTTTTGCCAGCTGGCGTATGATCTGACCCTCGCGCCGGACCCTCGCACCGGCAGGCATAAAGCCGGTGTGTGCCACTATCAATAATGCACAACGCAGTGGAATCCGTCATGTCATTACCCGCTAGTGATCCTGCCAAACAGGCGCTGCTGGAAACCATTCTTGAAGCAGCAGCAGACAAACTGGGGGATATCACCCCGGCAACCCTGGCGCTGTATTACTCGCGTTACCCGCAGGCCAGGCAGTTGTTTGTCGAGCACGGCTGCGGCTACACACGGCGGCTGGAGCTGGAGATGGTGGATTCAGCACTGTACTGCCTGATGATCTGGTTCGAGCGGCCACTGGAAGTGGAAATCATCTATGCCGATGCCGTGCCACACCATGAACTGCTGAATATTCCCGCTGCCTTTTTTGCCGGGTTGCAAGCGGCCCTGGTAGATGTGATCGCGGGCACTGTTGCCGAAACGGATAGCAACGCCAGAGCGTTCCTGGCTCAGTTGAAAAATCAACTCACAGCCTTGATCGAAAGTTATTCAACCCGGGCCAGTGGGCCCCTGTAAGGAGAGTTCCATGATTGCTGATCGAATCAAAGCAGTTGTTCCAGCCATTTTGCTGACCATGATGACCCTGCCTGCGCTGGCAGGTGCGGCTGACAGTGGTTGTCCTTCGCTCCAGTCGCTTGCCCAGGAGCAGCTGACGCCAACCCACACAATCGCCAACAGCCTCTGTGCTGCGGCGCTGACCTCACCGGAAGCCTATTCCAGCGCGGTAGACGCAGTGTGGGCTGAAGCCGGTGTAGAGATGAACCACGAACCGGCGCTGCCGGGGGATGGCTTGATATCCAGGGAAGCCAACCACAAAGCGTCAATCGCGCGGGACAAGCTCTCCTATGAGTTGATGCCTGATTACCGCCTGGAACAGGTCGACGGCAAGGTGGTAGGGTCGGCCTTGTGGATTTTTTACACCCGGGTTGGCACCCTCGACAATGGCAAGGTGATGGCTTCGCCCATTGCCGCACGCTTTCTCACCGAGGCCGGCAGGATCGTTGATGTGCGGCTCACGATAGACCTCTCCAGCCTGTCTGATTTTATGGCGGCCCAGAAGGCATTGATGAGCGGCAAACAGGCTCAGTAGGCGATTGGATTGACAGCGAATCAGGTTAATCCTCCATTGAACACGGACTGAATAAAGAGTACGCACCGAATAAAATAACAACGGAGTTATGCCACCCATGTCCGACAAAGCGTCACGCCTGCTTGAAGGCTCGATTTTCCGCTCACTGCTGATACTTGCCATCCCCATCGTACTGGCCAATGTGTTGCAGTCGGCCTATCAGTTGACGGATGCCTTCTGGGTGGGACGTCTGGGCGGTGATGCGGTTGCGGCTGTGTCGGTGAGTTTTCCGGTGGTCTTTTTGCTGATTTCCCTGGGAATCGGCTTTGCGGTGGCCGGGTCTACCCTGATCGCCCAGTATGTGGGGGCTGGCAACCAGGCCATGGTGGATCATGTGGCGGCGCAAACTCTTTTGATGGTTACCCTTGCATCGCTGGTGCTGGGTGGCATTGGCGTGATCTGTGCGCCCTATATCCTGCAGCTGATGGGGGTGACGCCGGCAGTGTATGACGGCGCCTTGGGCTTTATGCGCTATTCCTTTATTGGCCTGATTTTTACCTTCGGCTTTGCCATCTTCCAGTCGGTCATGCGCGGCGTGGGGGAAGTGACCATGCCCATGTATATCGTGCTGGGTACGGTGATTCTCAATTTTGGCATGGATCCGCTGCTGATCTTTGGCTGGGGTCCGCTCCCGGCCCAGGGTGTGATGGGCGCCGCCCAGGCGACCCTGGTTACCCAGGGGCTGGCGGCTGCTATCGGACTGTTCGTGCTGTTTGGCGGCAAATACGGTATCCATGTGAGGCTCGGTCATTTCATACCCGACCCCGCCTTTATCCGCCGTGCCTTTGCGCTGGGCTTTCCCGCCTCCATCGAGCAGTCAGCTCGTGCGTTGGGGATCACGGTGCTGGTGTTCCTGATCAGCAGTTTTGGCACCCTGACGGTGGCGGCCTATGGCGTGGGCACCAATATCCTGCAGTTTGCCATTATCCCGGCCATGGGGCTGTCGATGGCCATCGCCACCCTGGTGGGGCAAAACATCGGCGCCAACAATATCCAGCGCGCCGCTGATATTGCCCGCCTGGGGGCCTGGATCTCGTTTGGGGGACTGTCCGCAATCGGTTTGCTGACCTTTCTGTTCGCCCGCCAGATGGTGGCTTTTTTTGTGCCTGACGATATCGCGGTGATTGAAGAGGGTGCCCGCTTTGTGCGAATCATGTCCTTCAGTTTCGGCTTTATGGCCCTGCAGCTGGCTCTGACCGGTGTTTTTCGCGCAGCCGGCAATATGATGGCGACCATGATTATTGCCCTGGTCTCCCAGTGGGTGCTGCAATTCCCGATTGCCTACATCCTGTCGAAACACACTGCGCTGGGCGCCGAAGGCCTGTGGTGGTCATTCCCCATATCCAGTGTCCTGACCTGTTTGATCACCCAGGTCTGGTATGCCGGTGGCAGCTGGAAAAAGACCAATCTGGTGGCTAAGGATTCGGTTGCCGAACACGTGATGCAGGAGATCATCATTGAGGAAGGGTCGCGGCACTGAGTCACAGTACATTCTTGTCCGAAGCCCAAGTGCCTGGGTTTTCTTCCGGCTGATTGCCGGTACTCAGGGTTAACGACTGGTGCGGCAAAACGGCCAGATCTGGTAGAAGTGTCGGCACTGGAATTCAGCTTCACAGATTTGCAGCTGGGATTGATAGCGGCTGCTGCGCGAACTCACCTCCCTGGCAAGGCGCTGGACCCGGGGTTTGCCTTTGTAGGTACCACGCCGGTAGCCGCCAGCGCCTTCGTGGTAGGCCAGGTACAGATGCTCGGCGTTGGACAGCGATATACCCAGTTGCTTGTGGGTGCGGCGGTTGTACCAGCCGACAAAGTCGGTGGCATATTTCATGTGTGAACGGCGCGCCAGCAGACTGCCTGCATCATCCTGATATTCGCCCCACACCGGGTCCTGGGCCTGGGCGTAACCCCGTGCCGAGGACGGTCTGGTCCAGGGAATAAATCCCAGCAGGCGCTTGCGAGGGGGGCGTACATGACTGCGGAATGCCGATTCGTGATGAATGAAGGCCATCTGGGTGCCAATGGGTGTACCCCATTTTTTCTCGGAATCGCGTGCGTAGTCGTACCAGCCGGGTTGCTCGCGGAAAATTTCACAGATATTGCCCTGATCCTTGGGCGGTGAGGGGGAAAGCATGGCGCAGCCGGTTGAAAGCAGGCAAAAAACAGTGATAAGCAGCGCGCGCCCAGTGGTGAGCCGGTTGTGGTGTCTGTTACGTTTGGTCTTTATGGATCTGTTCTTCGTTGCAGACAAACCTGTGCCCTCGCAAAAACTGAGCGGCGAATTTTCCCATAAACACAGTGTGGCGGCCATGGTTAACGCCTGGCAGCAATCACAGAGCAGCAATATTGCCCTGAAAGTTTCCAGCGAATTTGGTTAATGCTGGTGGTTGCAGGCCGGGCTTTTCGGGCCATACTGTTGAGGACAGACTACGGGCACAGGACTGTATTGGTAAGTTCTCAGTCAGCTGCCTGTGCAGCGTTGTTGCAGAATTGACTCTTTCCCTTTGACATAACGACAGCAAGGATACACAGGCTATGAAATCACCATTTGCACCCCGCAAGATCACAGGTATTGCCCTGCTGGCAGCATTTGTTGCTGTTGTCTTTTCCCTTTCAGCCTGTAATACCGTGGAAGGTGCCGGCAAGGATCTGGAGAGGGCAGGGGAAGCGGTGCAGGAAGCCGTGAAATAACTCCAGATATCGCAGCCCTAATCTGGAGAGTCGCAACCAGACCCTAGTGCTGGGCAATATCCAGTGCATTGTGAATCAGCACCATGCACTGGGAGGCGAACAGCATTGTCGGTCCCAGACTGATTTTTTGCGCCCCCAGCCTTTGCAGGCTGTTGAAGCTTTTTTTCGGCATCGGGATATGGTCGGTGAGTAAAAAGCAGGGGTTGCCTGCGAATATCTGCTCTCGGATGGGGGTGCCTTTTCTGTCCATCACAAACAGTTGGTAGCTTGCGGCCAGTTCCTGCACCAGCTTTTCAAAACTGATGGTGCGTACAGTAATGCCCGGCTCCATGGTTCTTTGTTCCTCCTTGCTCATGCCGCGCGAAACATCCAGCGCCCCGGCGATCTTGCCAAGCAGGGCCTGCTCGTGAAATCCACCGATTGCGCCCATTTCACTGGCGTTAAAACTGATGGTGCGGGAAAAGTCGCGGGTGCTTTCCAGGACCAGGTGGACAGTGACATCGGCGCGGTGCGACTGGGCAACGAATATCCCGTTCATCAGGCTGTGGGCTAGAATTTCCGTGTGCGCCTCGCGACCAACGGCGGCGAGAAACTGCTGACTCTCGGTGGGAGCTGATCGGGCTCTGATAACAAAGGCACGCATGTAAGACCTGCAGGTTGGCGTTGCGAAGGTTCAACAAGCCCGAAAGTATACTGCCCATCCCGCAGGTTCGACAGGCGCAGTGTTGCTACCTTGCCTGCCTGCTACATCCAGACGCCTTTAATGAAAAAGCCCAGGCATTGCCTGGGCCGTCGGGTGTGAATGAGGCGCCTTGTCGCGGGGGCTTCAGGTCTCGGCTTTGCTGGCTGGTGCTTTTCGGGGAGCAGCCTTTTTAGCGGCTGGCCTGGCAGCGACAGATTTCGTGGTGGCAGGCTTCACTTTGGCGGGTTTGGGTGCTGCTTCACCGGCCTTCTTTTTGGGGGCCATGTCCTTGATTCTGCTTTTGGCAGATGCCACCAGGCCTTTGGTGGATTTTTGCATCTGGCTGATGATGTCGTTATCGATGGCGTAGAGTTCTTTCAATTCCGTTTGCAATTCTTCCCAGGCGGCCAGATTTTCCTCGTAGAGCTGCTGCATTTTTTCTTTGGTGTGATGATTAGATTCGGAAGTGCTTTTGATAGCGGTTGACAAATCGCGGCTGGCGGCGAGGTCTTTGAGTTTGCTGACGCGGTTGGCTGTTATTTCCGACATCAGCGCCGCATTGCGTTTCAGCAGACTCTGGAAATAACGGGTTTGGGCTTCGAAAGCCTTGACGTTGGTGTCAGCCACTTTTTCAAAATAGGACTGGAATTTGCGGGGGTCGAAGTCTTTTTTGGCCATGGAGCGTCTCCGGGGTTTGGGTCATGTGACTGTATAGCAGCGATTCTCGCCAAGTGCTAATGGATCTTTCAGCATGCAGTGGCAAGCTGTGCAGACCCTTATAGTGAAACAGCGCCCGGAGGCGCTGTGTCGGGTCGCAGCTGAATGCAGGTTATACGCTTGCAGGCGGCGTGGTTGTCTCGGTTGCCGGGGCCTTTTGGGCAGATACAAGCTTGGCAGCCGCAGGCTTTGCCGCTGCCGGGGCCTTCTTGGCCGCAACTTTGCGAGCTGGTGCTTTGGCAGCCGGCTTGGGAGGGGTAAAGGTTTTGCGTGCTGAAGTGCTCAGGCTGCCGGAAACGTCCTTCACCTTGGTGACAGCTGCATCGGACAGATCTTTGGCTTTTGACAGGGTGCTGTCGGAAAAATCCCTGGCCTTGGCGATGGCGCTGTCAGACAGATCCCTGGCCTTGGCGGCTGTGGTCTCGGACAGGGTTTTCACCTTGTCGCTGACGTCATCGGACACACTCTTGATCTTGACGACCATTTCGTCAATTTCCAGCAGGCTCTTCACTTCCTGCTGGAATTCCTTGCTGGCAGCAGTATTGTCTTCGTAGAGACTGAGCATTTTTTCGCGCACAGTCCCTTCGAGGCTGAGGGTGTTGTCATACAGTTCTGTAAAGCTCTTGACGCTGGTCAGATCCTGGAGGGTGCTGATGCGGGCGTCAGTAATCTCAACGATGGCGGCGGTGTTGCGCTTTAACAAGCCTTCTGCAAAGCGGGTTTGTGCTTCAAGAAGTTTCATATTGGTGGACACAGTCTTGCCGACCATATCCTTGATTTTGACGGGGGAAATGCCAAGAGCCATGGTGAATCTCCGAATGTCTGTAGGGCTGACAGGATTTGTGCAACGCACAATACAGCTTTACATTAGCATGCCGCCAACCGGTGTCAAGAAAATTATGGTGCGCTGCACAAAAAAGTGGTCACGATGGTTGCGCTGCTCACGGCGGTGAGTGTGGCTGCTGGGTGTGGCAAGGGTGTGACAAGGCAGCCGCGAGAAGGGTATATAATTCAGTTAAATCAATACCCATGGATTGCGGGCCACATGCAAATTCTCAAGAAATATCCCAACCGCCGTATCTATGACACGGAGAACAGCTGTTATATCACCGTGGCGGATGTACGTCGCATGGTGGTGGAGCGCAAGCGCTTTCAGGTCATCGATTCAAAAACCGGCAAGGATCTGACCCGCTCAGTACTCCTGCAGGTTATTGCCGAAATGGAGGCAGAGGGCCACGAATCCCTGCTTACCAATCGGGTGCTCGAAGAGCTGATCCGCTTTTACGGCGACAGGATGGTGGGCATGCTGGGGCCATTTTTGGAGCGCCAGGTGGTGGGTTTTCTGGCCCAGCAGGACAGCATGCGGGAGTACTTGCGGGTATTGTCCGCGGGCAAGGCGCCCTTGACGGGTTTGCCCTCTATGGAGCTGACGGACAAGGTGGTTGAAACCCTGACCAGGCGCTATCAGCAGGTGTTGCAGCCATTTTCACGCAAGGAAAAAAAGCCCCGCAGCAAGACGGTGGCGAAGGATAAAGAGAATCCACCAGGCGATGAGTGAGCAGCCAGGGTTTACTGATGCCACAGCACAATCAGTGCGCCGCAGCGCCTTGCACGGCGGGTTTATCAAGGTGTTCACGCAGGTAGCGAAACAGTTTGCGGCTCGCTGTGGGCGGTTTCTGTGTGCTGGCCTCGCGCTGGGCCTGGCGTATCAGCTGGCGCAGTAGTTGCCGGTCGAGGTGCGGATGCTCATCAAGCAACTTGGCGAGCGCGCTGTCACCGTCGCGGATCAGCACTTCGCGCAATTTCTCAAGACGCTGGAAGTGCTGGTTTAACCGCTGGTCCTGGAGGCTGAAACCCGCCACAACGGCAGTGATCTGCTCGACATCTTCCCTGCGCATCTGTTTACCGATCAGTTGCAACAGGCGTCTGCGCGCCTCGCGCTGGTGGAGACGTTTGTAAAGTCTGATCGACTCCAGGATCTCATCGCTGAGGGGAACCTGCGCCAGCTGTCCATCGGGGAGTTCCATCAACTCCTGGCCCAGCTTCTGCAGTGCGGTCATTTCCCGTTTGAGCGCCGATTTGCTCGGCCCTTCATCACTGTCCAATTCGTTGTCGTCTAACTCTTCTTTACGCATAGAACACCGTGGCAAGGCCGAGAAATGAGAAAAAGCCCATCACATCAGTGACTGTGGTGAGCGCCATGCTGCCCGCCAGGGCCGGGTCGATACGCAGGGATTGAAGGATTACCGGCAGCAGGCAGCCTGCCACCGCTGCGGTGACCAGATTGATGGCCATGGCGGCACCAATCACCAGGCCGATGGTGTAGTCGCCGAACCAGAGCGAGGCGATAGTCCCCATGACCAGGGCCCACAGCATGCCGTTCAGGCAGCCGACCATAAATTCCTTGTTGAAGAGCCAGCGCAGGTTGTTGCGGCTGACCTGGCCAAGGGCGAGCCCGCGCACCACCACCGTCAGGGTCTGGTGTCCGGCCACGCCGCCCATATTGGCGACGATGGGCATCAGTACGGCGAGGGCGACAACCTTTTCAATGGTGTCTGAAAACAGATTGACCACTGAGGCGGCCACCAGGGCAGCAACCAGATTGACACACAGCCAGATGGCCCGCGCCGGTGCAGAGCGCCGCACCGGGCTGAAGGTTTCCTCTTCATCGCTGAGGCCGGCCAGACCGAGCAGGGAGTGATCGGCATCCTCAACGATTACATCCACCACATCGTCAATGGTGATGCGGCCCAGCAGTTTGCCCGCCTCGTCAACAACCGGCGCGGAAACCCAGTCGTGGCGCTGGAACAGGCGTGCCACCTCGGAGTCCGGCAGGGTGGCGGGAATGGCCTCCACATCGGTGACCATCACTTCCCGCACCGTGATATTGGGGCTGCTGGTCAGCAGTTTGGTGATCGGCAGCGTGCCGAGGAAGGTGTCGTTGCGGTTGACCACAAACAGGTTGTCGGTGACCTCGGGAATCTCCTCGTGACGGCGCAGATAGCGCAGCACCACATCCATGGTGAGGTCGGGCCGCACGGTGATGGTGTCTGTGTTCATCAGACCACCGGCGGTGTACTCGTTGTAATTGAGTACTTTTTCAACCCGCAGACGGTCCTGTTCCGTCATGGCCTGGAGGACTTCCGGGATCACTTTGTCGGGCAGTTGCTGGATGATGTCGGCGATATCGTCGGGGTCCATGCCCTCGAAGATCGCCACCACCTCGGCGCTGTCCATGCCCTCGAGAAATTCCAGCTGAACCTGTTCGCTCAGCTCGCCGAGCACTTCCCCTTCAAACTCTTCGTCGAGCAACTCCCAGAGAATTCTGCGGGCGCGGGGTGGGGCAGACTCAATATGGTGGGCAATATCCGGAATCGCCATATTGTTGAGCATATGGGCGATGCGGTTGAGGTCGGCCGGATCGATGATTTGATCGATTTTGGCCAGGAGGGAGAGTTGGTCGGGTTTGGTTGCCACCGGAGAGTACCCTGAGCGCTGGGGATTGCAAAGGTGGCTAGTGTATCGGCAGGAGGAGGGTGGTGCTACTACTGATCTTCACCGAAACGATCGGCAATCAGGGTTTGTACGGCGGCGTGGGCGTCATTTTCATCGCTGCCATTGAATTCAAAATTCAGGACTGTGCCCTGGCTGGCCGCCAGCAGCATCAGAGACATTACACTTTTGGCATCCACCAGTTTGCCGTTGCAGCCGGTGCGAATGGTGCAGGAAAAGGCGCCAGCCGTGGAGGCGAGTTTGGCGGCGGCCCTGGCGTGCAGCCCCAGTTTATTGATTATGGTGAATTGTGTTTCGATCATCGTGCCTTGATGCCCTGGGTTCCTGGTTAGCTATCCATTGTCAGCTGGGGTGTATCCTCTTCCAGCTCGCGGTGCTGGAGTTGGACGCTGGGATAATAGGATTGAAAATATTCGTGCAGGCGCCGCGCGATATAGGGCGAGCGGTGCTGCCCCCCGGTGCAACCGATGGCAATGGTCAGGTAGCTGCGGTTGCTGGCGTTGAACTTTGGCAGCCAGCGGGTAAAAAAACCGATCAGATCGGCCAGCATGGCGGCCACTTCGGTCTGGGATTCAAGAAACTCGACAACCGGTGCGTCGTTGCCGGTGAGACCGCGCAATTCCGGCTTCCAGTAGGGGTTGGGCAGGTTGCGCACATCGAAGACAAAATCCGCATCGAGGGGCACGCCGTGCTTGAAGCCAAAGGAGTGGAAAAGGATGGCCATGTCGCCGCTGGCGCCGGGGACGATCTGTTTCTTGATCAGGTCGCGCAACTGGTGCAGGGTCATGTTGCTGGTGTCGATATGGCGGTTGGCGATAGCGGCCAGGGGCTCAAGGATTTCCCGCTCCAGTGCCAGGGCCTGCTTGAGATCGATATCGAGTGAGCTGAGCGGGTGTTTGCGCCGGGTTTCGCTGTAACGGCGAATCAGTATCTGGGTGCGGGCGTCGAGGAACACCACTTCACACTGGATGCCGGAATTGCGCAGTTGGTCGAGTATCTGCGCCACCTGATCCAGGTTGCCGATCAGGTTGCGGGCATCAATCCCCACCGCAATATGGGTGGGGGTCTGCCCGGGGGCGTTGCCAACCTCGCTGAAGAGGGCTGGCAACAGGCCTGCGGGCAGGTTGTCGATACAGGTAAAGCCGAGATCTTCAAGAATGTGGAGGGCAGTACTTTTGCCCGAACCGGAACGGCCACTGATGACAAAGAGGCGTGTCGGTCCGGCAGCTGCGCTCATTAAGCCCTCGCACCGGTGGCCAGGTCGTAGAGATTGCGATCGCTGGTGGCGGTGCGCAGCAACCTGCGTACATCTTCGCTTTGCATCAGCTCAGCAATCGACGCCAGGGCCTGCAGGTGCTCGTCGCTGTGCTCTTGCGGCACCATCAGGGCAAAAATCAGGTCCACGGGTTTGCCGTCGATGGCGTCAAAGTCAACCTGGTCGCTGAGTTTGAGGAGTACCCCGGTTATCTTGTTGCACCCGGGAACCCGGCAATGGGGGACGGCGACACCAGAGCCAATCCCCGTGCTGCCCAGGCGCTCCCGTTCGAGGAGCTTTTGGTAAATGGCGTCAGCATCGGTACCGGAAACATCCCCCGCGTCATTGAGAAACGTCGAGAGATTTTCCAGCACCCTTTTTTTGCTCACCCCGTCAATGTCGCAGTAGGTGTGGTCAGGGGTAAGAAGGTCGGCGATATTCATGGTTGTGGCTTAGTGACCCCGCTGTTTTTCCTTGTGTTTAATTAACTGGCGATCCAGTTTGTCCGCCAGCATGTCGATTGCCGCATAGAGATCTTCGTGCTGCGAGTCGGCAAAGAATTCTCCGCCACTGACATGTACCGTGGCTTCCGCCTTCTGGATCAGCTTGTCGACGGACAGGATGACGCTGGTGCTGGTAATGCGGTCGTGATGTTTTTCGAGCCGCGAGAGCTTGTTCACCACATATTCACGGATGGAATCGGTGACGTCGAGGTGATGACCACTGATATTAAGCTGCATGTAACTCTCCTTCTATTGCTGGGCTGGTATTGCTGGGCTTGAATTAGCAGGCGCCCTGTTTGAAGCGCTTGCGTTCACTGGAAGTGGGTATGCCCATGGCTTCCCGGTATTTGGCCACGGTGCGCCTTGCCACCTGAATTCCCTGTTCGTCGAAAAGATCGGCGATCTTGTTGTCGCTCAGGGGCTTCTCGGGATTTTCGCTGCTGATCATTTTTTTCAGCATGGCACGAATGGCCGTCGATGAACACTCACCGCCGCTGTTGGTGCTGACGTGGCTGGAAAAAAAGTACTTCAACTCAAACACGCCCTGGGGAGTGTCCATGTATTTCTGGGTGGTGACCCGGGAAATGGTGGACTCGTGGAGGCCGAGTTTGTCCGCCACATCGGCCAGCACCATGGGGCGCATGGCCTCGGGGCCCTGCTCGAGAAAACCGCGCTGCATTTCAACGATACAGCTGGACACCCGCAGCAGGGTTTCATTGCGGCTTTCGAGACTGCGCAAAAACCAGCGCGCCTCCTGTAGCTGATTGCGCAGGAAGGTGTTGTCATCGCTGTTGTCGGCGCGGCGCACCATATCGGCATACTGCTGATTGATGCAGACCTTGGGTGCGATGTCGCCATTGAGGCTGACCTGCCAGGTGCCATTGACTCGCACCACCCGTACATCCGGCACCACATATTCCACATCGCTGTTGCCGATATGTTCGCCGGGGCGGGGGGACAGGCTCTGGATCAGGCGGATGGCTTCTGTCAGCTCCCCGGTGTCCATGCCGGTCTTGCGGCGCAGCTGGTTGATATCGCGTTCGGCCACCAGGCCCAGGTAGCGGGTTACCAGCTCCATAGCCTGGTTGAGGTAGGGGGTGTCCGGGGCAAACTGGCGCAGTTGGATCAGCAGGCAGTCGCTCAAATCGGCGGCGCCAACACCAGGGGGATCAAACTGCTGGATGCGATGCAGCACCGCTACCACCTCATCAAGCTCCACGCCGTTGTCGGCAAAGGACTGGTGGATCTCCTCAATGGGAACTTCCAGCAGGCCGTTGTCGTTGATGGAGTCAATAATGGCGGTGGCAATCAGGTTGTCGAGGGCCGACATGGGGGTGAGGTTGAGCTGCCAGAGGAGGTGATCCTGGAGCGAATCGGTGACGCTGTGGAAGCTTTCAAAGTCGCGATTGTCGCTGCCCTGTGATTGGCTGGAACTACTGGCAGTGGGGTAGATGTCGTCCCACTTGGCATCCACGGGCAACTCTTCGGGGATCGCTGCATTTTCCCAGTCATCGCTGGACATCTGTGCATCATCGGCGCTGGATTCCGCACTGCTCTCGGCTTCCGGGCCGTCGAATTCCTCGACCAGTTCAAGCAATGGATTGGAATACAGGGCTTGCTGGATTTCCAGTTGCAAATCGAGGGAGGAGAGCTGTAATAACTTGATCGCCTGCTGCAGCTGAGGGGTCATTGTCAGCTGCTGGCCGATTTTTAACTGCAGGGTTTGTCTCATTCAGCTACTACGTGGGTGTGGGGGAACGGTTCACAATGAGTGTAGCCCTGCCAGTGCATTCAGGCAATCGGCTAAGCAAAAAATGTGCCGTCTCCTGCGCTGGTATTCGACGGCGATTGGCCTGAGGGGCGCGCCACACCGCAGCTCACAGAGAGAAGTGTTCCCCGAGGTAGATCTCCCGCACCTTGGCGTCGGACAGTATCTCCTGCGAACTGCCTTCGGCGATTACGCGGCCTTCACCCACGATGTAGGCGCGTTCGCAGATGTCGAGGGTTTCCCGCACGTTGTGATCGGTGATCAGCACGCCGATACCCTTGTCGCGCAGGTGGCGGACAATCATCTTGATGTCGTTGACGGAGATGGGATCAACCCCGGCAAAGGGTTCATCGAGAAGGATAAAGGCGGGCTCGGTGGCCAGTGCCCGGGCGATTTCCACCCGCCGCCGCTCGCCGCCGGACAGGCTCATGCCCAGGGATTTGCGGATATGCAGGATATGGAATTCGTGGAGCAGGGTTTCCAGCCGCTCCTGGCGCTGTGCTGCGGACAAATCCTTACGGGTTTGGAGGATGGCGAGGATGTTGTCTTCCACGCTCAGTTTGCGAAATACCGACGCCTCCTGGGGCAGGTAGCCAATGCCTTGGCGGGCGCGACCGTGCATGGGCAGGTGGGTCACTTCGTGGTCGTCGATAAAGATACGCCCCTGGTCCTGGCGCACCAGGCCGACAATCATGTAAAAGCAGGTGGTCTTGCCTGCCCCGTTGGGGCCCAGCAGCCCGACGATCTGGCCGCTGCTGACATGCAGTGAGACATCGGCAATCACCTGGCGCTTTTTGTAGCTTTTGGCGAGATGTTCTACCCGGAGCAGGGTCATTCAATAGCTTCCTTCTGCTGGCTGGGGGGGATCACCATGCGGATGCGCTGGTCGCCACTGCTGTCGCCGCGGGCTTTGATGACTTCTTCCTTGAGATCGTAATCGATGCGCTCGCCGGTCAGGGTTGAGCCAGCCTGATCGAGGCTGGCACTGCCGATCAGGTGGATCACATCGTTGTCGAGCTGGTATTCGATGGTGTTGCCCTTGGCGGTGACCGGCTTGTCGCCCGGCTTGGGCTGCTGCTGGTAGAGAGCCGGCTTGCCAAGGCAGACAATCTTGCTGACCTGATTGCCAGTGGTGTGGACGCTGACGCGGTCGGCCTGGATCAGCATGGAACCCTGGCGGATGGTGACGTTGCCCTCGTACACGGTGAGGCCTTTCTTTTCCTCGCGAATCGCCGAACGCGACTGGATCTCAATCGCCTGGTGGCGGTCATCAGGCAGCGCCAGGGCGGCGGTGCTGGCTGCCAGGGTGGCCAGCAGCAATGTAATGGAGACAACTTGACTAGCGCCCATAGTGACTGCCCTGTACCTGGGAAAGAAGTTGATAGGTTTCGGTGGTGAAGTTGGCCTTCATGCCCACGCCTGTGCTTTGGCCGCCGGGATATTTCAATGTCACCCGCTGGTCGGTTTCGGCGCTGTTTAGCTCGGGACTGAACACCAGCTCGGTGGTCATGAATTGGTTTTTCCCTGTTCTCGAGTTCTGCCAGGCATGGACATCGCCGCGCAGCGTGACCTTCTGGCCGCCCTCGCTGGTGTGGGCCTGACGCGCCTCGAGTTGCCAGGGGTTGGCATCGGCACTTTCACTGCGCGACACCAGCACCGGTTGCTCCAGCTCAAAGCGGTCGTCGCTGTTGTAGTACAGCCCGGTTTGCGCTTTGAGAGTGTAGGTTTCGACACCTTCCTGGCTGAACTTGGAAGTGACAGTGTTGCGCATGTAGCTGTCGGCAGTGGGCAGGGCTTCGATGCGGGTGGTTTTGCTGCCAAAGAAGAATTCAGGGGGAGATTCCCAGAACACCACAAAGATGGCTGCAAAAGCGATCAACAGTGACAACATGACAATGTTTTTCATCTAGGGGTGGCTCTCCACTGAACCGTTCCTGTCCTTGTTCGAATAGCCTGCCAGGTAACTTGCCAGTGCGGCATCGAGCTTGCCCTGGGCTGCCAGGATGAATTCTGCCGCTTCCCGCACAGCGCCTTCACCGCCGCCGCGGGTAGCCTGCCAGTGGGCATGATGGGCAACCGTGGTGCTACAGTTGGCGACGGTCAGCGCCAGCCCGACCCTGGCCATGACCGGCAGGTCGGGAAGATCGTCGCCCATAAAAGCGATCTGCTCAAGGGGCAGCGGGTGGGTTTTGAGCATTTCATTGAGGGCGTTGGATTTATCTTCACGGCCCTGGATCACCAGCTCGATACCCAGCTCTGCGGTGCGTCGCTCCAGTAACTTTGAGGTTCGTCCGGTGATGATGCCGACAGCTATGCCCTGGCGTTGCAGGAGCTTGATGCCGAGACCATCCTGGATATGGAAGGCTTTGAGCTCCTCGCCGTGATTGCCGTAGTAGAGGCGGCCATCGGTGAGCACGCCATCCACGTCGAGGAGCAGCAGGCGGATCTGGCGGGCGGCGGCTTCAGGGTTCAATGGCTATACCTCATCAAATAATGCCAGCGCGCAGAATGTCGTGCATATGGATAACCCCGACCGGATGGCGTGAGCCGTCCTCCACCACCAGGGCGGTAATCTTGCGGGTTTCCATGATGCGCAGGGCCTCAGCGGCAAGAATATCGGCACTGATGGTTTGACAGTTGCGGGTCATCACCTGGCCGATGGTAACACTGTTGATATCGATACCCTGATCCACAGCGCGGCGCAGGTCGCCATCGGTGAAGACGCCGAGCAGCTCATCCTCGGTGGATACCACCGTGGTCATGCCGAAGCCTTTTTCTGTCATCTCCAGCAAGGTGTCGCGCAACAGCGAGGCTTCCTGCACCCGGGGCACCTGGTCGCCACCGTGCATGATGTCCTCCACTCTCAGCAGCAGTTTGCGCCCCAGCGCACCGCCGGGGTGGGAGAGGGCAAAATCGTCTGCGGTAAAGCCGCGCGCTTCGAGCAGGGCTATGGCCAGGGCATCGCCCATCACCAGGGTCACCGTGGTGCTGGTGGTGGGTGCCAGGTCGAGGGGGCAGGCTTCCTTGCTGACCGCGATATCCAGCAACGCATCGGCAAACCGTGCCAAGGGCGAGGAGGGATTGCCGGTCATGCTGATCAGGGGTATGCCCAGGCGCTTGATCAGAGGCAGCAGGGTAACCACTTCGGCGGTGGAGCCGGAGCTGGAAATGGCAATCACCACATCGCTTGCGGTGATCATGCCCAGATCGCCATGGCTGGCCTCGCCGGGGTGAACAAAAAACGCCGGTGAACCGGTGCTTGCCAGGGTTGCCGCGATCTTGCGCCCCACATGACCGGATTTGCCCATGCCGGTGACGATAGTCCTGCCCTTGCAGGCCAGAATCAGCTCACAGGCCCGGGCAAAGTCAGTGCCAATGCGGGCTTCAAGATTGTGAACCGCCTCGGCTTCAAGTTGCACGGTGCGCTTGGCTGAGGCGATAAAGTTGGCGTCGGTCATGGTGATTCCCGGTATAAGGGCAGGATTATAACCCCGCAGGTTCCACAGGAAACCTCTGAATCAGTGGGTGAGGGTCTGTCGTAACAGGTCTTCACGGAAATAGTGCAGGAGCAGCCCCTGTGGCTGCTACAGGTGTTTCTTGCAGAGGGCCGTGAATGGTATAGTGCGCGCCCCCGCATGTCAGTACTTTCTTCCCCTGCCAGAGCCCTTCGGGCACTAGCCGGGGATAGTTGCTGTCATAGAGACGGTTGGATCATTAATGGAAGGGAAATGGACATGAAATTGACTGCGTTTATTGCTGCGCTGGTGGTATCGCTTCTGACGTTTTCACCCCTGGCCTCGGCTGCCGCTGAACCGGGCGTATCGCCCCACCAATTGGTAGAAGAGGTGACTGAAAAACTGCTGGGCGATATTGCCCGCTATCGCGATGCGCTTGACAGCGCAGGCGGGGAAAAAGAGAAAAATGCACTGATCAATCAGTTTTTTGACCAGCTCAACAGCACGCTGCAGCCGGTGGTGGATTTTCCCTGGATTGCCCTCAATGTGATGGGTAAACACCGCAAGGATGCCACGCCCGAGCAGATCGCCGACTTCACCAAAGCCTTCACCCGGGGCTTGGTGGAGACCTATGGCCGCGGTCTTCTGTCCTACAGCGATCAGAAAATCGTGGTGATTCCGGCCAGCGAAGCGGTGGGGGACAAGCGCCGAGTGACCGTTCGCCAGGAAATCCAGGGCGCCGATGCCAAGTATCCTCTGCTCTACAGCATGGGACTCAATCGCAAGGGTGAATGGAAAGTCGTGAACGTCATTATCAACGGCATCAACCTGGGCAGCACCTTCCGCAATCAGTTCGCCCAGGCTTACGCTCAGAACAATGGCGATATGGACAAGGTTATTGCCAACTGGGCCGCCCAGGTTCCCCAGGGCTGAGTCGACAACGCACAACAAAAGGTATTGAAATCGCATGAATCCTGACGATATCAAAGCACTTCTTGCCGCTGCCCTGCCTGCCTGCGAAATCCAGGTAGAGGGCGATGGCCGTCATTTCAACCTGGTGCTGGTAGACCCGGTGTTTGAGGGCTTGCGCACGATCAAGCGTCAGCAGCTGGTGTATGGCATCCTCAACGAAGAAATCGCCAGCGGCACCATTCATGCGGTCAATATGCTGACGTTTACGCCTGCGGAGTGGGCCGATCGTCGCCAGTCTTGATGGCGACCCGTTTGACGTCTGCCAACGCCTCGTCTCAATCCTCACCAGCCAGCTCACACAGGTCCTGTCATGGATAAATTGCTGATCCGGGGTGGAACCCCCTTGCGGGGTGAAATCCGTATCTCCGGCGCCAAAAACTCGGCGCTGCCCATCCTGGCGGCTACCCTGCTGACGGACAAGCGCGTGACTCTCTCCAGCATCCCCCACCTGCACGATATCACCACCATGATTGAGCTGCTGGGCTGTCTGGGTGTGGGTGTGGTGCTGGATGAAAAAATGCGCATTGAAGTCGATGCCAGCAACATCAAGAGCCTGGTGGCGCCCTATGACCTGGTGAAAACCATGCGCGCCTCGATCCTGGTGCTGGGACCGATGCTGGCCCGCTTTGGAGAGGCCCATGTGTCCTTTCCCGGCGGCTGTGCCATTGGCAGTCGTCCTGTTGACCTGCATTTGCGCGGTCTCGAAATGATGGGCGCCACCATCGAAATCGACGGCGGCTATATCCGCGCCAGGGCGCCGGATGGCGGTCTGAAGGGCGCCCATATGTTTCTCGATACCGTCACCGTTGGCGGCACGGAAAACCTGATGATGGCGGCGGTGCTGGCCAATGGCACTACGGTTATCGAAAATGCCGCCCGGGAGCCGGAAATTGTCGACCTCGCCAATTTCGTCAACACTCTCGGCGCCCAGGTGGAAGGGGCTGGCAGCGATACCCTGACCATCCATGGCGTGTCCTCCCTGCAGGGTGGACACTACAAGGTGATGTCGGACCGCATCGAAACCGGTACCTACCTGGCAGCGGCTGCTGCCACCCGTGGCCGGGTCAAGCTCAAGGATACCGACCCGCATACACTGGAAGCGGTGCTGCTCAAGCTGGAAGAAACCGGCGCCCATATTAGTACCGGCAGCGACTGGATCTCCCTCGATATGCGCGGCAACAGGCCGAAGGCGGTGAGTTTGCGCACGGCGCCCTACCCGGCATTTCCCACCGATATGCAATCCCAGCTCACGGCGGTCAATGCGGTGGCAGAAGGTACCGGCACAGTCACCGAGACCATCTTTGAAAACCGCCTGATCCAGATCCATGAGCTCAACCGCATGGGTGCCAAGATTGTGCTGGAGGGCAATACCGCTATTATCACCGGGGTGGATGTGCTCAAAGGCGCGCCGGTGATGGCGTCTGACCTGCGCGCTTCTGCCAGCCTGGTGATTGCCGGCCTGGTGGCGCAGGGAGAAACCCTGGTGGACCGGATCTACCATATCGACCGGGGCTATGAATGTATTGAAGAAAAGCTTCAGCAACTGGGGGCCGATATCCGGCGTATAGCGTAATGAGTGTTGAACCTGCCACTGCAATTACCATTGCCCTCACCAAGGGCCGCATTCTCAAGGAAACTCTGCCATTGCTGGCGCGGGCCGGTATTGAGCCGCTGGAGGATATGGAAGCGAGCCGCAAGCTGGTGTTCCCCACCAGCAAGGCCGGTGTGCGCCTGCTGATCCTGCGCGGCTCTGATGTGCCCACTTATGTGCAGTATGGCGCTGCCGATATCGGCGTCTCCGGCAAGGACACCCTGCTGGAGCACGGCGGTGAAGGGTTTTACGAGCCGCTCGACCTGGGTATAGCCCAATGCCGGCTGATGACCGCTGCGGCTACGGGCGTAGCGCCCCGCGCTGGCCGCATTCGGGTCGCCACCAAGTATGTCAATGTGGCGCGGCGCTACTACGCAGAGCAGGGTCGCCAGGCGGATATCATCAAGCTCTACGGTGCCATGGAGCTGGCCCCGATCATGGCCCTGGCAGATGAGATTGTCGACATCGTCGATACCGGTAACACCCTGCGCGCCAATGGCCTCGAAGCGCGGGAGACCATTGCCACCATCAGCTCGCGGCTGATCGTCAACCGCGTCGCCATGAAAACCAAGCACAGCACAATCCAGCCCCTGCTGGACCAACTGGCGGCTGCGGTCGCCGACTAACCCCGGGAGTCTACTGTGGTTGCTATTGCCCGACCTTCAATTGCCAGGCTTTCAACAGCACAGCCGGATTTTACTGCCCGTCTCAATGCCCTGCTGGCTTGGGACGGTGTGTCCAATGCCGATGTGGGCGCCACTGTGGCCGCCATTCTCGCTGATGTGCGCGTGCGTGGCGATGCTGCCCTGGTAGAGTACACCAACCGTTTTGACCGCCGTCAGCTGGGGTCGGCGACTGAACTGGAAATCGGTCAGGCAGCACTGCATCAGGCTCTCGACAGTATCGATCCTGTAGCCCGCGCTGCCCTCGAAGCGGCCGCCCAGCGTGTGCGCCAGTACCACGAGCACCAAAAGCAGTCCTCCTGGGATTATGTGGAGGCAGACGGCACCCGCCTCGGCCAGAAGATCACGCCCCTCGACCGGGTTGGCGTTTACGTGCCCGGTGGCAAGGCCAGCTATCCGTCCTCGGTATTGATGAACACCCTGCCCGCCAAGGTGGCGGGTGTGGCCGAAATCATCATGGTGGTGCCTGCGCCCGGCGGCGAACTCAATCCGCTGGTGCTGGCCGCTGCCGCCATTGCCGGTGTCGATCGAGTCTTTACCCTGGGCGGCGCCCAGGCTGTGGCTGCGCTGGCTTTCGGCACCCAAACCATTCCCGCCGTGGACAAGATCGTCGGTCCCGGCAACATCTATGTGGCCACCGCCAAGCGCGCTGTGTTTGGCCAGGTGGGGCTGGATATGGTGGCGGGGCCATCGGAAATTCTGGTGGTGTGTGACGGACTCACCGATCCAGACTGGATCGCCATGGACCTGTTTTCCCAGGCCGAGCACGATGAGGACGCCCAGTCGATCCTGCTCAGCCCTGATGCGGCGTTTCTCGACAGGGTGCAGGCCAGTATTGACCGCCTTCTGCCGGAGATGGAGCGCCGCGAGATTATCGCCAGCTCCCTGGCGCGGCGCGGTGCGCTGGTACTGGTGACGGATCTGGATGAAGCGGTGCGGCTGATCAATCGCATTGCACCGGAGCACCTGGAGTTGTCCGTTGCCGATCCCGATGCACTGCTGCCCGCCATCCGCCACGCGGGCGCCATTTTCATGGGCCGCTACACCGCAGAGGCGATCGGCGATTACTGTGCCGGTCCCAACCACGTATTGCCCACCTCGGCAACGGCGCGGTTTTCGTCGCCGCTGGGGGTGTACGATTTCCAGAAGCGCTCGTCGATTATCCACTGTTCCCCTGCTGGTGCGGACACACTGGGGCGCATAGCCGCCACCCTGGCCGAAGGTGAGTCACTGACTGCCCACGCCCGTTCGGCCCGCTATCGCGTCAATGATGAGGGGCGCTGATGTCTGACCAATTGTCTGATAAGTACTGGAGTGACCTGGTGCGGGGGCTGGACCCCTATGTGCCCGGCGAGCAGCCGAAGATCGACAACCTGGTCAAGCTCAATACCAACGAAAATCCTTACGGCCCCTCGCCTCGTGTGTTGGCAGCCATTAACGCCGCCACTGGCGACAATCTGCGCCTCTACCCACCACCGGACTCGGATCTGCTCAAGGAAGCGCTCGCCCGCTACCACAGCCTTGACAAAGATCAGGTCTTTGTCGGCAACGGTTCCGATGAAGTGCTGGCCCATGTTTTCCAGGCGTTTTTTTCCGGACGGGACAATATTCTCTTTCCAGACATCACCTACAGTTTTTACCCGGTGTATTGCGGCTTGTATGGCATTGGCTACGAGACCATCCCCCTGGCGGAGGATTTCACCCTGGCGGTGGCGGGCTACCGACGGCCTAACGGGGGTGTGATTTTCCCCAATCCCAACGCTCCTACCGGCATCGGTCTGCCGCTGGCCGAGATTGAGGCGCTGCTCGCAGCCAACACTGGATCAGTGGTGGTAGTGGACGAAGCCTATGTGGATTTTGGCGCTGAATCAGCGGTTTCCCTGATCAGCCGTTACCCCAATTTGCTGGTGGTACAGACACTTTCCAAGTCGCGCTCCCTGGCGGGCTTGAGGGTGGGCTTTGCCTTGGGTGACGCGGGGCTGATCGAAGCCCTGGAACGTATCAAGAACAGCTTTAATTCCTATCCTCTCGATCAGCTGGCCATTGCCGGTGCTGCTGCCTCTTTTGAGGATGAGGCCTATTTCCAGCACACCCGCGCTACCGTGATGGAAAGTCGCAGGCAGCTGAGCGATGCCCTGGCCCAGCGCGGCTTTAACGTGCTGCCTTCCAGTGCCAATTTTGTCTTCGCCCGTCACCCTGATTTTGGCGGTGCCGATCTGGCCGGGCAGTTAAGGCAAAGAGGCGTTGTGGTGCGACATTTCAACAAGCCGCGGATCGATGCTTTTTTGCGGATTACCGTCGGCACAAACGAGCAGCAGCAGCGTCTGATTGCCGCGCTGGATGAGATTCTCGGATCATAGCTGGATGCGGGTTTGGGGTCGGGGTTGAAGCCTGATCCGGTAAATTCCGGTCGCGTCCAATGCGGTTGTGCCGCTTCTGCCCCAGCCCAATACAGCGCTGCTGTGTTAGCGCGAGACTTATTGAGTGGACGCAGGGCGCGTGCCAGCCACAGTGGTAAGGGATATTTTCTCGCCGTCCCGCACCACGTCCACATGGATGGGGTCGCCGGGCATCAGGTCGGCGATGATGTTGGTACCCTGACGGCCATCGCCCACCAGCTGATGATTGATGTGGGTGATGATGTCACCCGGCAGCAATCCCGCCAGATGTGCCGGACCATTGATGTGAATATCGGTAATCATCAGGCCGCGGGGAGGGTTCAGCCCCATTTTGGCGGCCACCGCCGGTGCCAGTTGCTGGGCCTGAACGCCAAGCCAGCCACGGATCACAGCACCATGCTTGACGATATCCTCCTTCACCCTTAAGGCTGTATCTGCCGGAATCGCAAAGCCAATTCCCACCGAACTGTTTTCATTGAGAATGGCAGAGTTGATGCCCAGCAGGTTGCCGTGGGCATCGATGAGAGCGCCGCCGGAATTGCCCGGGTTGATGGCCGCATCGGTCTGCAGGAAGTTTTCGAAAGTGTTGAGCCCCAGCCCCCGGCCTGTGGCGCTGAGAATGCCCTGGGATACCGACTGGCCGACGCCGAACGGGTTGCCGATGGCGAGCACCACATCGCCCACACGCGCGGCATGGGGGTCGCCAATGGGAATGGGTATCAGATCCGGCAGGTCAATTTTCAGCACTGCCAGGTCGGTGTCGGGATCAGTGCCGACCACTTTCGCCTGGGCTTCGCGTCCGTCAAACAGCAAGATCACAATCTGGTCGGCATTCGCCACAACGTGATTGTTGGTGAGGATATAGCCGTTGCCGTCAATAATGACGCCTGAGCCCAGCGAAGAGGCCATCCGCTGTTGTTGGGGGAAGTTGCCACTGTTGAAAAAACGGCTGAAAAACGGATCGTTCAGCAGCGGGTGGCGGGGGCGGCTGACCGTTTTGGTAGTGTAGATATTGATGACCGACGGGGCGGCCCTGGCGACAGCACTTGAATAGGACACAGGCCCCTCAAAGTCGCTGCTCGGCAGCGGGGCTGGTTGAACAATTCCGCCGGGAGCGCCCGGCTGTTCCAGCAGGGAAGGAAACAGCAGGAGGATAAGCGCGGCGGCCAGGAGGCCACTCAGTAGTGGCCAGCTGAAATGGCGGACTATTTTTGCTATTGGCACGGATAGGCTGCCTTACCAGTAGGTGCTGGCTCTCGGTTAACCTACTTTGTAGGTGGGATCATCGTTTTCGGCTCCGGCGCCGAAATCATCGTCGCGGGTCATACCCTGGCCATAGAGCGGGGATGAGGTGCTCATGTTGCGATTGTCGTGGAGGCCGTAATTCTCGCTCAGTACGCCGCCAGGCACGCTGGGAGCGTAATCGCGGGGCGGCTCGGCGCTGACACTGGAGAGAGTGCGCGGCACATAACCACTGCCGAGTTGGGGCTTGGTCGCGTCCATCACCATGCGGCTGACCTCGGGCGTGGTCAGGCGCATGGCACCAGCGCTGAGGTTTTCCCCCAGGGCGCGGTAGGTCTGGGTTAGCTCGCCCAACAATTCTGATGACTTGATGAAGTGCTCGGTCACATCCTGTTGGTAGATTTTGTATTCGTCTTCAGTGCGGCGCAGCTGTTCCTCCAGTTCCCGCTGCTTTTTCAGTTGCGGGGAGAGGGTGCGTGTCAGCAGGGCGCCTGCAGCCAAGCCAAGCAGCAGGCAGACGGCGCCAATCAGCAGGGTCGTGGGGTCCACATTGATGTCCTTCGTTTCCAGGTGATATGTCCAGATACGGTGTATCTGCAGTTACTGCCTGAAGTATACGTGATGTTGCCACAATTTTACCTGCCAAGTTGTGACAGAGAGGGTTCACTCATTACACTGCCAGGCTTGAACTGACCAAGAGGTAGCGATTTGTGTCCCTGGTGAAAGAAGAGCAAAGCCTGATTGCTAGTCCCGCAGGCAAGCTGGAGGTGGTGCTGCGAGCCCCTGCAGGGGATGTCGTAGAGAACAGCGGATATGTGGCAATCGTCTGCCATCCCCATCCCCTCCATGGTGGCACCATGGACAACAAGGTGGTGACTACCCTGGTGCGGTCTTTTGGTGAAATGGGTATACCAGCGGTGCGCTTCAATTTTCGCGGCACCGGCAACAGCGAAGGCGAGCACGATGGGGGTGTGGGCGAGGTGGATGATCTGGCCGCTGTTGCCGCCTGGCTGAGTGCGCTTTACCCTGCTGCGAAGCTCCTGCTCGCCGGTTTTTCCTTTGGAGCGGGCGTGGCGGGCAATGGCGCGCAGCAGTTGAGCAATGTGGCGCACCTGGTGCTGGTGGCGCCACCAGTGGGGCGCTACGGCTTCAGCGAGAAGGACCACTTCCCCTGTCCGTGGACCCTGGTGATGGGTGATCGCGACGAGCTGGTCGACCCGGGCGGGGTATATCGCTGGGCTGAAACCCTGTCTCCAGCTCCGACTATAGTATCCATGCCCGAAGCCACCCATTTTTTCCACGGTCATCTGGTGCAATTGCGTCAGCAACTGGTGGAAATTCTCAACAAGCAGTTGCGGCTGGGGTGATGCGGCATTAAAGTCAGCGCCCGTTACGCACGCTCCTTTTTAACATCCTCTTCAGAGTGCCAACCAGCAAGTATGTCCACACCACTTGAGCGCTATCAACGGGATCTTGGCAGCGAAGGCTTTGTCCGCGATCCGGCCCAGGCCAATGCAGTGCGTCTGTTGCAGGAGCTGTACGACCAGCTGATGGCGAGCGGGAAAGAGAGCGAGGGGTTCCTGGCCAAGCTGTTCGGCGCCAGGAACAAACCCCCGGAGCCGGTAAAGGGGCTCTATTTCTGGGGCGGGGTAGGGCGGGGTAAAACCTACCTGATGGACAATTTTTACGAAAGTCTCCCCTTTGAAGAAAAAATGCGGGCGCATTTCCACCGCTTTATGCGTCGCGTCCACCACGACCTGAAATCCCTCAGCGGTGAGAAAAACCCGCTGGAAAAGGTTGCCGACAGTATCGCCAGCGAAGCGCGGGTGATCTGCTTCGATGAGTTCTTTGTCTCCGACATCACTGACGCCATGATTCTCGGCACCCTGTTTGAACATCTCTTCAAGCGTGGAGTGACCCTGGTGGCGACCTCCAATATTGTCCCCGATGGCCTGTATAAGGATGGCCTGCAGCGTCAGCGCTTTTTGCCAGCCATTGCCCTTATCAACAAGCACTGCCAGGTGGTCAATGTGGACGGCGGTGTCGACTACCGATTGCGGGCTCTGGAGCAGGCAGAGATTTACCACAGTCCTCTCGATGCGGAAGCGGAGGAGGCTCTTGATTTGGCCTTTCGCAGCCTGGTTCCGGCGGCTGAGGAGGTGCAGGGTGGTGTCAGTATTGAAGTGGAGGGGCGCAGCATCCCATCGCGCTTTGTGGGCGAGGATGTGGTGTGGTTCGATTTTCAGGCCCTCTGCCACGGGCCGCGCAGTCAGAATGACTATATAGAGATTGCCTGCGAGTTCCACGCCGTACTGGTCAGCAATGTGCCGGTGATGACGGTAGCGATGGAGGATCAGGCGCGACGCTTTATCAACCTGGTGGATGAATTCTATGATCGCAGTGTCAAGCTGATCGTGTCTGCCGAAGCCGAACTTGAGTCGATCTATACCGGCACACGCCTGGCGTTCGAGTTTGAACGCACCCGCAGCCGCCTGCTGGAGATGCAATCCCGGGACTATCTGGCCCGCGCCCACCGGCCCTGAAACCCATTGCCGGGCGACTGTGAGGTGGCAAAGGAGAAAAACAAAAATGCCACTTGAAAAGCCGCGTGGCGGTGGGTAGAATTCGCCCTCTTTTTTGAACCCCCCTGACATCAGGCTGGATAAGATGAAAACATTTAGTGCAAAGCCCGAAACCGTAACGCGCGACTGGTTCGTGGTAGATGCCGCAGACAAGGTTCTGGGTCGGCTTGCTGCGGATATTGCCAGCAAGCTGCGCGGCAAACACAAGCCTGAGTTCACACCCCATGTGGATACCGGCGACTATATCGTTGTGGTTAACGTCGAAAAAATTCGTGTCACTGGCAACAAGGCCAAGGACAAGCTCTACCATCGCCACACCGGATACCCCGGTGGCATCAAGACCCTCAGCTTTGAGAAGCTGATGGACAGGGCCCCGGAGCGGGCGCTTGAGACGGCGGTAAAGGGCATGCTGCCCAGGGGTCCCCTTGGTCGCGCCATGTTCAAAAAGCTCAAAATCTATGCTGGCGATCAGCATCCCCATGCTGCCCAGCAGCCCCAAGAACTGAATATCTGACGGATAGCAGACCATGGCAGAAACCCAATACTACGGAACAGGTCGTCGCAAAACGTCCTCCGCCCGTGTTTTCCTGAAAAGCGGCAACGGCACCATCACCATCAACGATCGCACCATCGAAAATTACTTCGGTCGTGAAGTGGCCCGTATGATCGTGCGCCAGCCCCTCGAACTCACTGACAGCTCGGCCAAGTTCGACGCCAATATCACCGTCAGCGGTGGTGGCAGCTTCGGTCAGGCCGGTGCGATCCGCCACGGTATCGCCCGCGCACTGCTGCAGTATGATGAGAATCTGCGTGCTTCCCTGCGTCGCGCCGGTTTCCTGACCCGCGATGCCCGTGAAGTCGAGCGCAAGAAAGTCGGCCTGCGCAAGGCTCGCAAACGTCCCCAGTACTCCAAGCGTTAAGCCTGCTGTTCCTGGTTGGACGAACGAACGCCCAGTCGAAATGCTGGGCGTTTTTGTTTTTAAAATCAGGATGTTGCACAAACCGATAGTTTTGGCAGCTTGTAATGGGCAGTGCTTTTCATTACCATTGCTCGCCATTTTACCCTCGCCAAAACAAGATTCTTTGCTGCCTTAACGGAGAACTTCATGAGCAATGACGGAGTCAATCAAGGGCGCCGCCGTTTTCTGACGGGAGCCACCTGTGTGGTGGGTGCCGCCGGAGTGGTCGGAGCTGCCATCCCGTTTGTCGGTTCCTGGCATCCGAGTGCCAAGGCCAAAGCGGCCGGGGCCCCGGTCAAGGCCAATATCAGCCAAATCGAGCCAGGCCAGATGATTACTGTCGAGTGGCGCGGCAAGCCGGTTTACGTTCTCCGTCGCACTGAAGCTGCCCTTGCTTCATTGGCAGAAACAACTGACAAAATTAGCGATCCGAATTCCGAAGAATCTCTCCAGCCGACCTATGTTGATCCGGTCAACCGCGCTATCAAGGCCGAATACCTGGTGATGGTGGGTCTTTGCACCCACCTTGGCTGTGCCCCCATGTTCCGTCCCGAAGTGGGGGTCGATCCCGCCAGCGGCAATGCTGATGAGCAATGGCTGGGTGGTTTCTTCTGTCCCTGTCACGGTTCCAAGTTTGACCTGGCTGGTCGTGTTTACCAGGGCGTTCCCGCCCCCACCAACCTCGAAGTGCCTCCGTATTCCTACGAGAGCGATAGTGTGATTGTGATTGGTATCGACCAGGAGGGCGCGTAATGAGCGGCTTGGCAGGCATCTGGAAATGGGTTGACAAGCGGCTGCCAGTGCAGCGCGCCTGGGATACCCACATGGGCAAATACTACGCGCCCAAAAACTTCAACTTCTGGTACTTTTTCGGCGTGTTGTCCCTGCTGGTGCTGGTTATCCAGCTGGTGTCGGGCATCTGGCTGCTGATGAGCTATAACCCGACCGCGGAAGGCGCTTTTGCCTCTGTCGAATACATCATGCGGGATGTGGATTATGGCTGGATTCTGCGCTATATCCACTCCACCGGAGCCTCGGCGTTTTTTGTTGTTGTCTACCTGCATATGTTCCGCGGTTTGATCTACGGTTCCTACAAGGCACCGCGGGAACTGGTGTGGATTTTCGGTATGGCGATCTACCTGGCTCTGATGGCCGAAGCCTTTATGGGCTATGTGCTGCCCTGGGGCCAGATGTCCTACTGGGGCGCGCAGGTGATTATCTCCCTGTTTGGTGCCATTCCAGTAATCGGTCCGGATATAGTCGAGTGGGTACGCGGTGACTATCTGATTTCCGGTATTACTCTGAACCGCTTTATGTCTCTCCACGTGGTGGCGCTGCCCATCGTGTTGCTGGCCCTGGTGGTGCTGCATATCCTGGCACTCCACGAAGTGGGTTCCAACAACCCCGATGGCGTTGAAATCAAGAAAAACAAGGATGAGAACGGCGTACCCCGCGACGGTATTCCCTTCCACCCCTACTACACGGTGCACGATCTGGTGCCGGTGGTGGTGTTCCTGATGGTGTTCTCTTTCATCCTCTTCTTCGTGCCGGAGATGGGCGGCTACTTCCTGGAGAAAGCCAACTTTGAAATTGCCAACCCGCTGAAAACCCCTGACCATATTGCGCCTGTTTGGTATTTCACGCCGTTCTACTCAATGCTACGAGCAGTGACCTTTGAAATTGGGCCGCTTACAGCCAAATTTCTTGGCTTTGTCACCATGGCCGCTGCCATTGCCATCCTCTTCGTTCTGCCCTGGCTTGACCGCAGTCCGGTCAAGTCGATGCGCTATAAGGGCAAGATCAGCCGTGTGATGATTCTGGTTTTTGTCGCTGCCTTTGTGATTTTGGGTGTGCTGGGTGTCAAGGCTCCAACGCCCGCCCGTACCATCCTGGCGCAGGTCTGTACCGTTATCTACTTTGCCTACTTTATCGGCATGTGGTTCTGGACCAAGCACGAGAAAACCTTGCCGGAGCCTGCGCGGGTGACCACTGATGGTGGCATGGGTGGTCTTAAATCCCTGGGTGTCCTGTTTGTCGTGGCACTGCTGATCTTCCTGCCCCTCAAGGCAGTGGGCGCAGAAAGTTCCCACGCATGTGGCACCATCGACTGCGACAGCGTGGAGCTGGACCCGTCCGACAAGGCCTCCCTGCAAAATGGCGCCAAGCTGTTCGTCAACTATTGCATGGGATGTCACGCCGCCCAGTATTCCCGCTGGGGGCGTGTCGCTGCGGATCTGAATATTCCAGAAAAAATGGTCATGGAAAATCTGGTTCATGCCGATCAGAAGATCGGTGACCTGATGACAATATCCATGCCTCATGCAGAAGCGAAAAAGTGGTTTGGCGCACCGCCACCGGACCTCACCCTGCTGACCCGGGTGCGTTCACCGGAGTGGCTCTACACCTACCTGCGCAATTTTTATGTTGATCCCCTGCGCGGCGTCGGTGTCAACAACAAGGTATTCCCCGACGTTGCCATGCCCCACGTCCTGCTCGATTTGCAGGGCTTGCAGGAATGTGCGCCCGGTCCTGTCAAGGCGGCCAATGGTGGCGTCAAACAGGATCCGTTGACCGGTGAGCCAATACTGGATGATCCCTGCGGCAGCTATTCGCTGGTTACTGAAGGCAAAATGAGTCCTGAAGAGTTTGATACGGCAGTGTATGATCTGGTCAACTTTATGGGTTACATGGCCGATCCTGTGGCCGAGCAGCGCAAGACCATCGGCATTTACGTCCTGCTGTTTCTCGCCTTCCTGCTGGTCTGGGTATGGCTGCTCAACCGGGAGTATTGGAAAGACGTACACTGAATCGGATCAGCGACCGCCGGTCGTTTGATTCCGCATTCCTGAACTGAGGAAATCCGAATGGGGGTTGTAGCCAGACGCTCTACGATGACGTTCTTCTCCGATCCGGCCTGTCATTACAGCCATCGGGTGAGAATAGTGCTGGCCGAAAAGGGCATCACGGTCGATGTTGAAACTGTGAATCCCGAGGCGATTTCTGCCGAGGTGCTCGAAATCAATCCCTACGGAACCCTCCCCACCCTGCTCGACAGGGAGCTGGTTCTCTTCGAGTCCAAGGTGATGATGGAATACCTGGACGAGCGCTTCCCCCATCCACCCCTGTTGCCGGTGTATCCGGTGACCAGGGCCCAGAGTCGCCAGTTCATGTACCGCATCGAGAAGGACTGGTGCGGTGATGTGGATGCAATACTGGCTGCGCCGGAGTCAAAGGAAGCTGACAAGGCGCGCAAGCATCTGCGTGAAAGCCTGCTGGCTGTGGCACCTATCTTTGCCGAAATGCCTTATTTCATGAACGAGGAATTCACCCTGGTGGACTGCTGCCTGGCGCCGCTGTTGTGGCGACTGGAAATGCTCGGCATTAAATTGCCCAACACCGCGCAAACCAAGCCCATGCTCACTTATATGAAAAAACTGTTTGAGCGGCCGTCGTTCCGGCTCAGCCTGACAGAACTTGAAAGGGAAATGCGCTAGAAGCCCGTTGGGATACTCCCTGTAACCTGCGCGCACTGGAACTGTTCTCTTATGGCCAAGATGACCTCCAACCGTCCCTACCTGCTCCAGGCATTTTATGACTGGATTGTGGACAACAACTGCACCCCCTATCTGGTGGTGGATGCCTATGTGGACGGGGTCAATGTTCCCCAGCGCTATGTCAGCGATGGCCAGATAGTCCTCAATGTGGCTCCCCGTGCGGTCACAGCTTTCCATATGGATCGTGAATCCATCAGTTTCAGTACCCGCTTTGGTGGTTTACCGACCGATATTTTTATCCCGGTTGTGGCCGTGGTGGGTATTTACGCCCAGGAGAATGGGCAGGGCATGGTGTTTCAGCCCGAAAGCCCTGATCCGGAGCCACCACCTTCAGGAAAAGCTAAATCGCGGCGCGACAAACCCCCTGGTGTAGAGAGTTCAGTGCCTATCAGTAAGGGCAGCAGCAAGCGACCGAGCCTGAAAATCATCAAGTAGCGCCTCTCTTTACACAAAAAACCCCGGACCTAAATCCGGGGTTTTTGTGTCTGGCTTAACGCTCTACTGCCAGCGCCACGCCCATGCCACCGCCGATGCACAGGGTCGCCAGGCCCTTGCGGGCATCGCGCCTGAGCATTTCGTGGATCAGAGTCACCAGAATGCGGCAACCGGAAGCCCCGATGGGGTGGCCAAGGGCGATGGCGCCACCGTTGACATTGACCCTGTCGGTATCCCAGCCCAGCTGCCGGTTAACGGCGATGGCTTGGGCGGCGAAGGCTTCGTTGGCTTCGATCAGGTCGAGATCATCGATGGTCCAGCCGGCCCGCTTGAGGCAGCGCTGCACAGCCGGGATGGGGCCGCTGCCCATAATGGCCGGATCGACACCGGCATTGGCATAGGCATGGATGCGCACCAGGGGTTTGAGTCCCAGTTCGTCGGCCTTGACGGCGCTCATCATCAATACCGCGGCGGCGCCGTCATTGATTCCAGAGGCATTGCCAGCTGTCACCGATCCCTCTTTTTTGAAGGCGGGCTTCAAGGCCGCGAGACTCTCGACAGTAACCCCCTTTTTGGGGTATTCGTCCTGATTGAATATCACTGGATCGCCTTTGCGCTGCGGGATCGAGAGGGGGGTAATCTCGGCAGCAAAGCGCCCGGCGTTGATGGCGGCTTCGGTCTTGTGCTGCGAGTGGGCAGCAAAGATATCCTGGTCTTCGCGGCTGATCGTGAACTTATCCACCAGATTTTCCGCAGTAATGCCCATGTGGTAGCCCGCAAAGGCGTCCTGGAGGCCATCAACAATCATGGAATCAATGATTTTTCCGTCGCCCATACGCAAGCCGTCGCGGCTGCCCTTCAGTACATGGGCGGCCTGGCTCATGCTCTCCTGGCCACCGGCAATAATGATGTCCGCATCACCCAGCATGATGGCCTGGGCGGCCAGATGTACCGCCTTGAGTCCGGAGCCACAAACCTTGCTGACACCCATGGCCGGGGTGGTGTTCGGCAGGCCGGCGTTGATGGCGGCCTGGCGGGCCGGATTCTGGCCATGGCCGGCAGTAAGCACCTGGCCGAGGATTACTTCATCAATCAGGTGAGGGTCCACCTGGCACTGGTCGATCAGTGCACGGATGACACTGGCCCCGAGAACATGGGCTGGCATCCCTGCCAGTGTGCCGAGGAATGAGCCAATGGCGGTACGCTGTGCGCCGACGATAACAACTTCACGCATATCAATCTCCTGCAGAGCTGGGCTGGGATGGAATGGTCTGATTCGGATCTGCCCTGATGCAGGACAGGATAAGCGGTCGCCAACAGAGGTGCGCCGTGCTGGCGTCAGCGCCAGACAAGCCTGTGGAGGTCAATGCCAAACGCTGCTGCGGACCGCTAGCGGCTTCATTATGCCGCCGCTACAGGGCTGATGCCAGTTGTGGTGTGAGGCAGTATGTTGCGGATTTACTCTCTGACGGGCAGTTGAATGTCGATGCAAAGCCCTGCTCCAGCAGGGCAGTTAAACGCGCTGATTTCCCCGCCGTGTAATTCAACGGCTTTGCGGGCAATGGCAAGCCCCAGGCCGTAGCCGCCGCTTTCGTGCTCACGGGCAGCATCAAGGCGCACAAAAGGTTCGAAAATGGAGGCAATATCCTGCTCGGCAATACCGTTGCCCTGATCGCTGACGCGGATCACCAGCTGATTATCGTGGCGTACCAGGGAGACAGTGACAACGGTGTCAACAGCCGTGTATTTGATGGCATTGCGCACTATGTTCTCAATGGCGCGCCGCAGTAATTCGCCGTTGCCGGTAAAGACAATATGCTCTTCAATCTGCGTTTCGAGCCGACAGGGTTTTTGCCCCGCTTCCAGGCTGGTATCGTCAATGATTTCCCGCACCAGCTCACTGAGCAGGATGGTTTCATTCAAGGCGGTGAAGCCGCTGGTTTCGAGCCGTGACAGGGCAAGCACTTCGCCGATCAGTTCTTCCAGGCGCAACAGATCCCTTTCAATACGGTCGAGGTAGCTGTTTTCGCCACTCTCGATACGGCGCGCCAGTGCCAGCGCCACCTGCAGGCGCGCCAGGGGCGAGCGCAATTCATGGGATACATCGCGCAGCAACTGCTGGCGACCGTTGATCAGATCCTGGATTTTGTCCGCCATCTTGTCGAAATCAATCGCCAGATCGGCAATCTCGTCCTTGCGACCCCACAGGTCGCCGACCCGCACCGACAATTGCCCACCCGCCAGCTGGTGGGTGGCATCGCGCAGGCGGGCGATGGGGGCGGTGAGATAGCGCGCCAGCCAAAAGCACACCAGGGTGCTGATCACCAGGGTGATGGACAGGGCCAGCCACTGGGGCGGGCTTGAATTGTCGGCAAAGGGTGTCTGGCGGGGGGCGACTACCTGATAGGTCTCACCGCTCGGCAGGCGCACTTCAGTGACAAAAAGACGCTTGCTGCCAAGCCCTTCGTGGTTGAGCAGACGGGTCACAAAGCGCGGCAGGCGGCGATTGAGGATATCCTCACCTTCGGCATTGACCACAAAGATGGGAAAGCGTATTTCCTTGTTCAACTCGCGCAAAAGGTTGCGGGCCTTGCGGGTGTCGCCTCTTTCAAAGGCCAGCGAGATGGCTGCCACCTGGGCCTGGGGCAGCTGCTCCGAGAGCGGTCGGGCCTGCTCCACATACACCTTCACCCCCCAGCCAATGGACAGGCTGAGGAGGGCGAGGGCACACCAGAACCAGATAAAAATTTTCCAGAACAGACGGCTCATTATTTTTCCAGCTGGTAGCCGGTGCCGCGCACGGTGTGAATGACCATTTGATCATCCACTTCAGACAGCTTGCGGCGCAGGTGACTGATATGCATGTCGAGGCTGCGGTCATAGGCAGAGAGGGTGCGGCCGAGAGCGCCTTCGTAGAGCATTTCCTTGCTGACTACCTTGCCGGCATTTTTGGCAAGGATTTCCAGCACGCTGAATTCCGTGCTGGTCAGATCCAGTGGTTGTTGCTGGAGCAGCGCCCGGCGTGCCCCTGGCCACAGCTGCAACTCCCGGCACTCGATCAGGTCGCTGTCGTCTTCCTGGCCAGGTTCTGCCATACGGCGCAGGACTGCCCGCAGCCGTGCCACCAGTTCGCGGGGGTTAAAAGGCTTGGGGAGGTAGTCGTCGGCCCCGATCTCCAGCCCAAGGATGCGGTCGATATCGTCACCCTTGGCGGTGAGCATAATCACGGGCACCATGGATTGACTGCGGATTTTTTTCAGCACGGCAAAGCCATTGATTCCCGGCAACATGACGTCGAGGATGATCGCCGTGTAGCCACCGTTCAGAGCGAGCTCGGCGCCACTGTCACCGCGGGTCGCAATGGTGGCGGCAAAACCCTCGGGCGCCAGATACTCGGTGAGCATTTCGCCCAGTTCGGCATCGTCGTCGATAATCAGGATAGGGTGCATAATGCCAGTGCTCGTCAGTAAAAATTAGGCCAGTGCAAGCCAGTGGATGCGCCTGTCAGGGGCCATTTTTACACAGGCCGCAGGCAAGAATATCCCGTTTACAGACATTTACACACGCTTACTGCCGACTTACCCAATCACAGATGGTCATAGCCTACACTTTTCCTGACGTTCCATGACCTACCGAGGAGTTACCCATGATCAAGACAGCCAATATCCTGAAGACAACAGCGTTTGTAACCCTGCTATCCGCCAGCAGCCTGTTGCTTGCCGGTCAGCACGACGGTGCCGGTGCCGAAGGGAAGCACTATGGAGACAGGGCGGGTGGATACCAGCATTCCCAGTTTCATGGGGGCCCGATGCACGGCGAGCGCTGGTTGGCCCATATGGGCGATAAACTGCAACTCAGCGAAACCCAGAAGGCCGACATCAAGGCCATTGCTGATGAATCCAAGGCTGAAAGAGAGTCCTTGAGAAACGCCAGCAAAGAGGCAAGGCAAGCGGAAATGACTGCAATCCAGGCCCGCGAAAGCGAAAGAACCCTGCGCAAGCTGGCACGCAAGAGCGCCGACGCGCGGGTCGATATGATGGTGCACGGTTTCGAGATGGAAAAGCGCATTGATGCCGTGCTGACTGAGGAACAGCGCGACAAGCTCGCGGCCATGAAAGCCGAGCGAAAGGCAAAAATGGAGGAACGCAGGCAGCAGCGCATGGAAAGGCATCAGGAGCGGATGAACAAGGGCGCGTCTGGCCAGTAACAGATCACAATCACAGGGGAAGGGGAGCAGTGCTCCCCTTTTTTTGTTCTTCATACGCTCAATCACAGCGAATGAAAGTTGAAATTCGTGGCGGATTGTTCGGCAGGCAACTATCCTTGCCTGCCTTATTCTGTCCCAACTTCCGCATGAAAGGCCTCGAGGCGCCATGACAACTAAGCCCAAAGTCACCATCACCTACTGTCCGCTGTGCCACTGGTTGCCGCGTTCGGCCTGGATGGCGCAGGAGTTGCTGTATACCTTCAGTGAGGAATTGGCGGAAGTGGCGCTGCAGCCATCTGCCACCAGCGGCGATTTTGTTATCCGCGTTGATGCTGAAGTGATCTGGGATCGCAGGCTGGATGGCGGCTTTCCGGATGCGAAGGAACTCAAGCAGCGGGTACGCGATCGCGTGGCCCCGGACCGTGGCCTGGGCCATACCGACCGTTGACTCTGGCCTGCAACAACGCCGTGTTGATATTTGCCGCTGCCCCCACGCGTTGACTACAGATAAGAGCTCAATGCCGGTGCTGGTGTGACCTGGGTAAGTTCCGCATAATAAACGCCATTTTTGTTCTCTGAGGTCTGCATGTCGAAGCGATTACTGGCTCTTTACGAGCGCACCGTACTGGCCCACCCCCTGGCGACGCTGGTGCTGGTTTTGGTCGTGGCGCTGGTGATGGCCGCGGGATTGCCGAACTTCAAGATCGATGCTTCCGCTGATGCCCTGACGCTGGAGTACGATGACGACCTCGACTATTTCCGCGAGATCAGCCAGCGTTACGGCAGCAGCGATATCCTGGTGGTTACCTACCGACCCAAAGAAGGCGATCTTTTTTCTGATGAATCCCTTGCTACCCTGGATTCCCTGACCCGGGAGCTGGGGAATATTCCCGGTGTCAGCAATGTGCAGTCACTGGTCAATGTGCCGCTCCTGTTCTCCCCCAAAATTGAGATAGCCGATCTCAAGGGTGAGCCCCGTACCCTGCTCACTCCCGGTGTGGATCGCGCTGCGGCAAAGCGCGAATTCCAGACATCCCCTATATACCGCGACCTGATACTTGGTCCCGATGGCCAGACCACTGGTATTGTGGCCAACCTTGAGGGCGATCCGCGCTACCTCGAGATGGTGCGCCGCCGTGATGCCCTGCGCTTGAAGGACAGGGAAGAGGGGCTCTCGGAGGCCGAGTCACACGAGCTTGAAACCCTCAGCAGGGAATTTGTCGAGTACCGCACTGCGCTCAATTTGAAAAGCCGAGAGCGGGTCGATAGCGTGCGCCAACTGATGCAGCAGTACGATGACCGCGCCGAACTGTTTCTGGGTGGCGCGAGCATGATCACTGCAGACATTGTCGACTACGTCGCCGGTGACATGGTGATGTTTGGCGCCGGGGTGGTGCTGTTCATCCTGATTGCGCTGGGCATTATTTTCCGCCAGTGGCGCTGGGTGGTGTTGCCTTTTGTTTCCTGTGTGCTGGCAGTGGTCATCATGCTCGGCGGGCTCAGCTGGGTTGACTGGCGCCTGACGGTGATTTCTTCCAATTTTGTGTCAGTGCTGCTGATTATTGCCATGGCCATCACCATCCACCTGGTGGTGCGTTATCGGGAGTTGCATTGGCAGCATCCTGACAGTCCCCAGTCCGAGCTGGTAAAACAAACTGTGCAGACGATGGTGGTTCCCTGCTTTTATACCGTGCTCACCACCATGGTCGCCTTCGCCTCGCTGGTGTTCAGCAATATCCGCCCGGTGATTGATTTTGGCTGGATGATGACGATCGGTTTGCTGGTGGCCTTTGTGCTGGTATTCGTGATGATCCCCGCCGGTATCATGTTGTGGGGAAAAGTCCCGGTACGCCATCGGCCCAGTGAAGATGCACCCCTGACGCTGCTTTTTTCGCGCTTTACGGAAAAATTCGGCAAAACGGTGGTGGTGGGTTCGCTGCTGGTGGTGGCACTATCCGTGTGGGGAGTCCTGCGCCTCGAGGTGGACAACCGCTTTATCGACTATTTCCGCAAAAGCACCGAGATTTATCAGGGCCTGTCGGTGATCGATGCCAATTTGGGCGGCACCACGCCCTTTGATATTGTGATTCGCCACACCGCAACCGAAGCTCAGGCCGAGCCGGTAGTGGGCGCCGATAACAGTGCAGACGATGACTACGCAGATGATCCCTTTGCATCAGCTCCCCCGGGTACAGCTGCAGGGGAGTCTTCTTTGGCCGCAGAGGATGATCCGTTTGCCTTTGAGGACGACCCCTTTGCTGGCGATCCCTTTGCCGATGACAAAGCCGGGGCTGACACGGCTGACGGGACAGTGCAAAACAGCTACTGGTTCACCACGGCGGGATTAAATCGGCTGGAAAAACTGCACAACTACCTGGAATCCTTGCCGGAGATCGGCAAGGTCAATTCACTGGTGACTGCGTACCACACAGCCAACGAGCTGACCGGCACACGACTGAATGATTTCGAGCTGGCCTTTATGCGCCAGAGCCTGTCGCCAGAGATTAACAGCTTCCTGATTGCACCCTATATTGATGACGCCAGAAATGAAACGCGCTTTGCCATGCGCACCGTGGAGACGGCGTCTGATCTCAAGCGTGCCGATCTGTTGGCCCAGCTGCACAGATTCATGCAGGAGGAGATGGGGTTCAGCAAGGACGAATACCGTTTCTCGGGGTTGCTCGTGCTGTATAACAACCTGCTGCAAAGTCTTTATCAGTCGCAGATCCTGACCCTGGGTGTGGTCTTTTTGGGGATCATGGTGATGTTTATGGTGTTGTTCCGTTCCCTGTCGATCTCCCTGATCGCCATCACCCCCAACCTGATGGCGGCTGGCGCTGTGCTGGGCGGTATGGGCCTGGCCGGTGTTCCCCTCGACATGATGACCATTACCATCGCCGCCATCACCGTGGGCATTGGCGTGGACGATACCATCCACTACATCCACCGCTTCCGCCGCGAGTTTGCTGCCGATGGCAACTACCTGGCCAGTATGCATCGCGCCCACGCATCCATCGGGCGGGCCATGTATTACACCTCAATCATTATTATTGTCGGGTTCTCGATTCTCGGTCTGTCGAACTTCAAGCCGACGATCTACTTTGGCTTGCTGACCGGTCTTGCCATGCTGGTGGCGCTGCTGGGTGCGCTGGTGTTGCTGCCCAAGCTGATTTTGACCTTCAAACCCTTTGGGCCGGATAGCGCAGCCAAAGGCGCAACTACCTAGCAGGCTGTTGAAAAACTACCTGCGTTGCCGATACTGCGTTAAAAACGTCCTCAAAATGCTCATTTACTCCGTGTAAACTCCGCTTTTTCGGCCCTTTTTGCCTTGTCTCGGCTGCCTCGCCTACGTTTTTCAACAGTCTGCTAGCGCTGTTTGCCAGTGCGATGGGTAGACCGCGGGTCGCGTGCCAGTGTTGCTCGCCAGTGGCTACTGCGCCATTGAGTTGCTCATAGGCGCCGTGGCAGTGCCAGCAGTATTGCCACGTGGCTCAAAGGTACGAAGCGAGGGGGCGCAGTCCGGCAGCCTACTCTTTGGCCTGTTCCCTGGCACTGAGGTAATCGTGGATTGCCTCCTGGGAGCGAACCTTGCGGCGGTTGCCGCGAGGCACATAGGCGTTTTTCTGCTCACTGTCGATAATGCGCGCTTTCTGGTTATCTGCCAGCTGGATATCCATGATGTCGATCAACAGCTTTTTGATGGCTGGGTCATAGATCGGGCAGGACACTTCCACCCGCTCATCCAGGTTGCGGGTCATCCAGTCCGCCGACGAAATATAAATATCCGGATCACCCATATTGTCAAAAATCATCATCCGGGTGTGCTCCAGAAAGCGGTCGACAATACTGGTGATGCTGATGTTGTCACTGACGCCCTTGATGCCTGGCCGGATACTGCACATGCCCCGCACGATCAGCTTGACCTGCACGCCAGCCTGGCTGGCGGTGTAGAGCAGTGCGGCAATGGATTCATCCACCAGGTTGTTGAGTTTGACCTTGATCAGGCCGCTACCGCCAGAGCGGGCGTGATCAATCTCGCGCTGGATCAGCCGCTCCACTTCAGTGCGGGTGTTGATGGGGGATACCAGCAAGTGATTCAGCCTGGGCTGGCGGTAACTGGTTTCAATAAACTGGAAGATGCTGGCGGCTTCGTTGCAGATCTCCTGGTTGGCGGTAAAGAGTGAAAAATCCGTGTAGATACGCGCCGTGCTTTCATTGAAGTTGCCGGTCCCCAGCACTGCGTAGCGCTTGTCTCCGGCAGGGCTTTCGCGGGTGACCACGCACAGCTTGGAATGCACCTTAAGGCCGGGAATACCGAGAGTCACCTTGATCTCGGCATTGGAGAGCTTTTCTGTCAGCTTGAGATTGTGTTCCTCATCGAAACGGGCCAGCAGTTCAATGTTGACGGTAACCTTTTTACCGTTGCGCGACGCATCAATCAGAGATTCAATCACCCGCGAGTTGGCTGCCACCCGGTAAATATTGATGCGGATATCCTTCACCGCCGGATCAAACGCCGCCTGACGCACAAATTCAGTGAAGTAATTGAAGCGATGATAGGGGTAGCAGAGCAGTACATCACCGGCATCCAGCGCCTCAAACACGTTGCGGTGTGAATCAAAGGCATGGCATTCCAGCGCGCGCAGGGGCTGATTTTCGAGCCACTTGTTGCCTGGGTTGCTGAAGCTGATGAAGTCGCGGAAGTTGCGGTAACGGCCACCGGGAATAACGCTGTCGATATTCTCGATACCGAGTCGCTCGCGCAGCAGGCTGACCATTTCGCTGGGCATGGTCTTGTCGTAGCTGAGACGCACCGGCTCGGCGGTGAGGCGCTGTTTCATGCCGAGGCTGAGCTTTTCCATCAGGCTCAGGTCGAGATCATCGTAGAGCTCGTAGACTGAATCACGGGAAAATTTCATCGACCATGCGGCGACGGAATCGTAGTCCACAAAGGGGTTGAATATCTTGTCGAGGCAGTGGCGGATGACCTCGTCCATGACCATGAAATAATTGCGGGCGTGGCCGCGATCGGGCGGAATATTGATAAAGCGCGGCACCCGCTCGGGAATGTCGAGAATGGCATAGCGCCGCAACTTGCCTTTCTTGAGCTGCACCGCCAGGTAGGAGACATCGTCATCCAGTAATTTGTCGAGCATGATGGTGTCGGTGACCCAGATCGGTACCACGTGCTGCAAAATGTGGTCGCGAAAATGCTTGTCGAGCCACTTGCTCTGCTTGTCGCTGAGTTTTTCGTCGCTGATGAAAAAGACTTTTTTGGATTTGAGCTGTTTCAGAACATCGTGGTAAATGACGTCAAATTTTTCCGTCAGCTCGACAATTCTGTCGTGGATCTGCGCCAGCATGCGGCTCGCTTCACCGGGGTTGCCGCTGCGCTCTTCCTCGCGCGCGGCACGGCGTACACCGGCCACCCGCACCTTGAAAAATTCATCCTGGTTGTTGGAAAAAATGCCGAGGAAATGCACCCGCTCAACGATGGGGTTGCGGGTGTCAGCGGCTTCCTGCAAGACCCGCTCATTAAAGGATAACCAGCTCAATTCCTTGGAAAAATGCAACTTCTTGGTGTTCATCCGTCTCGGTTCATCCGTTGATTGAAGTGACGCAGGGGGAACTTCATTCTCAGCAGGTTTAATGACATTTTTATGACAGGCTCGCCAGGTCCCGCCCTGTCAATGCTCCATTTTGTAGAGCAGATCAACACTCTGGGTTTCCCCCGAACTGGCCTTGAGGCCGAGATAACGGGTGAGACTGTACTCCAGTTGCACGCTGCCCGCCGGGGTAAAGAGGTTTTGCACATAGCTTATAAACAGATCCGGGGTCAGGTATTTGCCCACAATCAGGCTGCTGTCCAGATATTCGTCGCCCCCTTGCAAATTTAACACGTCGAGCCCAAAGGTACTTTGCAGGCGGCTGGTGATCCACTCGCTTTGGGAAATGCCCAGTGCAGCTGCCGCATTCACCACCTGATTGGCGTCCGATTCACTCATCTCGGAGGGCGCCTTGCCGGTGATGAGAATGGCCACCGCATCGGTGGACGGCAGGGCGGGGGTGGAGAAGATTTCGCTGCGGATATCCTGGGCCGTGCCGCCGATCCTGATGCCAACAGTCGCATCAGGAGTTTTACGCACAGCGGTGATATTGAGTCCGGGGTTGTCCAGCGGTCCCTGGAAGATCAGCAGCCCCTGCTGTACTTTCAGCTCCTGGCCATAGGCCTCGTAGACACCATCGTAGAGCGACAGGGTGCCCGTTGCCTGGGGCGGGGCAGTGCCGCGCTGACTGAGGCGCAGTTGGCCGCCCAGGCGCGTCGCAATGCCAAAGCCCTCAAAGCGGAAACTGTCATTGAGGCTCAGTTGTACCCGGGTATTCAGCGTTCGGCCAGGTGCTTGTGGCTTGCTATCGGAAGGATCAATACGCTCATCGGCGGACACTTCGACAGCCTGCTCCGACAGGGTCTTGATGATGAAGCGGCCATCTGGGATATCGATATCGCCGCGAACTTTGATCACTTGTGGCTCGATATCAATGCTGAGATCGGGTGACACCAGCAGCATCGTGTCGGGCAGGTCCATCAGGGTGAAGTTCTCCCCTGCGACGGTCAACTGGCCACTGGGGCCGGTGCTGGTGTCGAGATTGCCGTTCCCGCCCAGGGTCAGTGACCCGGCACCGGAGGTTGCCCCGCCAGCGAGGTGCCAGGTGCCGGGGTTCTCCAGTGCCAGGCTGAGATGGCCCTGCTCCAGTTCTATCCCCGCCATGGGTACGCCCATCTCCAGCTGCTGCGCTTGCAGGGTTCCGGATACAAGGGGCGCGGCGGGAGTGCCATTGATGCTCAGATCGAGATCCAGCTGGCCGCTGAGTTGCTCCAGTTGCGGGAATAGCCCGTCAAGCCACAACAGATTGTCAAAACGGCCGGTCACTGAGCCCGCCATTGGACGCTGCAGGGGATTGGCTCCAGCCCCTGCGGGGCTGCCAATGCGAGCCTTTACAACCCCGACATCGGCAACATTGAAATCCATGCTGGCGTTGAGACCACTGCCGTCCAGGACAGCGTTGGCGCTGAGCGTCGCGTTGTATTCCAGGGATTCACCCTCTCCAGGCGCCTGGTAGCCCAGTCGTATCGGATCAACAGACAGGGATAGATTGCCCTGCGGGCTTTGCAGCGGCCCCTGCAGTTCAAAGCGGCTGTTGATCGCACCCTGGATGGCAGCGCCCTCGGGCAGGGGGCTGATGACCCGCGTCAGTGGCAGTTCGTCGATGGTGCCTGCCAGGGTAATGGCGCTCTGTTGCAGCTGAAAGGCCGCGCACAGCTTACCCTGATCCTGGGTCAGGCAGAGGGATTCCAGGTTGACGGCGTCGGCGGCGGCTTCCAGGCCCGTTGGCTTGACCAGTTGCCAGGGGCCTGTGCGGGGGTTATCCAGGTTCAGTGCGGTTATTTGTCCCTGCCAGCTTGTGGTGGCGTTGACGGTGTCAAGCCCGCCCGCCAGTGTCAGAGTGAGGCTGTTGTCATTATCTGTGAGGGTGGCATCCAGGCGGTGCTGTTGCAGGCTGCCGAGTCCCCTGACAGTCAACTTGCCGTTCTCCAGGAGTGCGGCCTTGATGCCTGGCACTGAGAGGTCAAGGTCCATGTTCCCCTGTGGCTCGGTTGCCAGATTGAGGTTGATGGCGTCGACACGATAATCCCGGTAGCGCAGGTTTCTGCCCGAGAGCAACGCCGTGATCGCAGGTTCGTCCAGTGTGCCACTCAGGGAGCCAGTGGCTGTCGCCGCACCAGCGATTGGTGGGTAAATCTGTGCCAGATCGGGTGCCTCCAGCTGCCAGTTAAGGGCCAGGGTGTCGGCAATTTCGCCGTCTATATTGATGCTGTTGTCACCCAGGCTAAGCGTCAGCTTGTCGATCACCTGGCGCTCATTGCTGAGGCTGATATCGCCGTGACCGGCAATGGTCTCGCCGAAAATGTCACCGTTGAGGGATGCGATTGCCAGCGTGGCCTGGTATTCCTGCCCCTGCCACTGGCCGCGAGTTTGCAAATCGGTGGAAATCACCGCTGGCCAGTCGGGCGCAAACAGCCCTGCCTGCAGTTCGGAGACGCTGAGTTTGAGAACCCAGCTCAGGGGTTGCCCGCCATCGAACTGGCCGCTGGCCGCAATCTTGCCCGCGGTGGTGTCAACCCGCAGCTGGGTCAGCTCCAGTTGCAGCTGCTGGCCCGAGCCGCTGGCCTGGATATGGCCCGGCTCGGCGAGGGTGGCGGCCACAATAGTGTCGAGCGTCCCCTCAGCCTCTTCTTCTGGTGCTGGACGGTTCTGGTCTGGCAGTCCGGTCAGGCGCGATTGCAATTCAAACTGGTAACTGTCCCAGCTGCCGCTGATATGCAAGGTGCCCTCACTTTCAACGGCCTGTTCGAGGGGCAACTTCAGTTTTGACCACTGGTTATCTAGGGTCAAGTGGATGGTGGCCGGGTCGATGCTGGCTCGCTGCGGGTCAAATGCCAGGGAGGCCTCGCCCGAGGTGCCGACAGCGTAGGGTTGCAGCAGCTCGTGGTCGAGGCGGAAGGCCGCCAGGTTGCCCGACACAGTGCCGCGACCAGCCACTGGCGCTGCGTCTGGCGGCGCCAGATCCCAGTCGATAGCCAGCTCAAAGGGGTAGGGGGCGCTGTTGCCAATCCGACCGCTGAGGGACAGGTTGGCGTCGCCTTCGTCCCCGTTTCTGGTGACTTTGAGCCTGATGATGTGGAGCTGTAGCGGGCCGCTGTTGGCCTGCAGGGCGATATGATCAATGTGCTGAGTATCTTCACCCTGGGTAATACTCAGATTGCTGATCTCGCCTGCAGCGAGGTTAACGGGAAACGGCAGCGCCAGGCTGGGCCAGGGTCCGGGTTCGGAGGGTTCTGCTGAGGGATGCAGGGTAATGCTAAGGTCCGTCACAGCCAGGCGTTGAATGGGCAGCTGGCCACCCAGCACATCCAGCAGGCTCCACTGGCCTTGCAGCTGGCCAATGCGAATATCGACAGCATCGAGGGAAAGCTCGAACCCGCTGATACGAATGCCCCGTGACAGGGTGCCGGTAAGCGATTCGAACTGCGCCTGGGGCAGGGCCAGCTCCAGCAGCCAGTGGGTGCCGCGCCTGGTATCCAGCAGCAGGTAGAGGGTGAAGACCAGCAACAGGGCCAGCCCGGCGAGCACCATCAGGGCGCGGGCTGCCCAGCGTCTGAAGCCACTCACAGGTCCGGCCCCATGGAGAGGTGGAAGCGGAAACCGCCCTCCTTGAGGGGGAAGGCAAAATCCACCCGGATTGGCCCGATGGGTGACAGCCAGCGCACCCCCACCCCGGCGCTGTGCTGGAGTGTGAAGTCTGTGGTATCAAAGGCATTGCCAGCGTCGTAGAAGGTGGCAAGGGCAAAATCCCCGAACACCCGGTGATCATATTCGACGCTGGCGGTAATGCGGTGCTTTCCACCGATCACCTCACCCTCGCTGTTGGTCGGCCCCAGTGACTCGTAGTCAAAGCCCCGCACGCTGTTGTCACCGCCGGCAAAATAGCGCAGCGAGGCGGGCAGCTGGGAAAAGTCATCCAGCGCGGTGGCGGCAAGTCCGGCGCGGGTAAGCATTCTGCCGCCCAGCAGGGGCAGGATCAGCTTGCCGTCTATTTCTGCCTGGGCCATGGAAATATCCGATACCACGCCTTCCACCGCGCCGCGGAGGTTGGTGGCGAGGCGCCAGCCCCGGGTCGGGTAGCGGGGATCATTGGCGCTACTGCGCGACCAGCCGATACCGGGCATCAGCAGCATTGACGACTCTTTGTCGTCGGCAATATCAAAACGCTCGAACAGATACTTGAGGCTGATGGTGCGCATCCAGCCGGAGTCGCTGACAGCAATACGCGCCACTTCGGCCCGCAAGCTGTCACTGGTGGCGGTGTCTGTGTCTTCCCGTTGCCAGCCGGTAGACCACTGGGTTTTCTCCCGCAGGGGCTTGTCGCCGGGCTGTTCGTATTGGAAGCCGAGATTGGAGTCCACCGGCGAAAGCTGGCTCGATATCTGGTAGGTGTCACCGGCGCTGTTGACCCGGCGATTGCGCAGCCCGTAGCTGAGACGCGGGCCTGTATCGGTGGAAAACCCCACGCCAGCGGTGGTTTCGTACTTCGATTTGGCGCTGACCACCACGCTGATGGGCATGACCTTGTCATCCTGGTCGCGCTGTGTCTGGTCGACACTGACCGAGTCGAAATACTGGCTGTTGACCAGATTGTTCTGGAACTGGATCAACTTGCCCGCATCGTAGGGGTCGCCGGGCTGGAAGGTTAAATAGCGCCGCAACAGATCGTTGTCGAGCGGAGACTCGGCAAAGGTCAATTCGCCAAAGCGGTAGCGGGGGCCGCTGTCGTAGTGGATGGTGATGTCGGTGCGCTGGGTCTCGGTATTCACCCGCAGGATGTGCTGGTCAAACTCGCCGTCAAAGTAACCGTGGTTGCGGGCGCGCTGGGAAAGGCCCTTCTTGATGTCCTCATAGAGGTTGTGCCTGAGGCGCTGGCCGGGCGCCAGGGGCAGCTGGGTAAGGAAGTCAGTGAAAACGGGGTCGGTTGCACCTGCTCCGGTTACCTGCACATCGCGGTTTTCGACCAGCACCGGCTTGCCCGCTTCGACAGTCAGGTCTATTTGCCAGCAGTCGATATCGCCGTTGCGGGTTTCGCGGGTGATGGCACTGTGCTCAAGGTGCCAGCTGCCGTTGTAATACCCCAGGGCGCGCAACCCTTCAGAAATCTTCTCATCGGCGCCGCGCAGATGGCTGCGCAAGCGGGCTTCCGACACCCTGCAAGAGATCGAGTCCAGCCCCAGGTGGGCGCGTATATTCCTGCTCAGGGTGGCTCCCACGCCGTTGATGTCGAGTTCTACCTTTTCGTCTGAGCGCGGCTTTTTCTTCGCGTCTGCCTCTACCGCGTTGACAGGAGTGGGCATTGCTGCCGCCAGTATTGTGACTGCAAGCGCCAGGGCGCGAATACTGCCAACGAGCGCAGAACTACCTGTTGTCATCATTTGCCCTGGTATTGCTTTTGCTATAGCCCATGCCCTCAGTATCGCTCGCGGCAGCAGACTCTGGCAAATGGGATCGGGGGAAATCGGGCTGGGCTAAAGCATCCCCGACAGCAGGGTGGCGATACCGAGAAAGGCAAAAAAGCCGACAATATCTGTCACTGTGGTGAGAATGATTGAAGCTGCCTGGGCGGGGTCCTGACCCATGCGCACCAGTATGATGGGCACTACGGCCCCGGCAAAACCCGCCGTCACCATCGCCACCACCATGGCCAGACAAATGATCAGCACCAGGCCGAGGGACTGACTCCACAGAAACACCCCGATGCCACAGGTGACGGCGATGGCCAGGCCATTCATCAGGCCCACCCGCATTTCCTTGAACATCACCCTGAACCAGTGACGAATGGTGATCTCGCGCAGCGCGAGGCCGCGCATGGTCACTGCCAGGGCCTGGGCGCCGGCGTTGCCGGACTGGCCTGCTACCACCGGCAGCAGCACCGCGAGGGCGGTAAAACTGGCAATGGTGTTCTCGAAAATGCCAACCACCGAGGCGGCAAGAAAGGCGGTGATCAGGTTGATCTGCAGCCAGGGCATACGCTTCTGGACGGCGAAAAGCGGGCTCGACAGGGCGCGCTCCTGGCGGCTGGCACCCACCATGGCGAGTACATCCGAGGACATATCCTCCTGGGAGACCTGCACCAGGCTGGCGTGGTTGATGATGCCCAGCAGGCGCTGGTCGATATCCAGCACTGGCAGGTCGAACAGCTGGTATTTGTCAAACAGTTCGGAGATTTCATCCCGCCCCGCCGAACTGGGCACGGCTGCCGTCACCGGCTGGGCCAGTTTGGCGAGAGTGGTCTGGGGTTCAGAGGTGGCGATATCCTGGAGGTGGACCTTGGCGCTGAGGCGGCCTTCGGCATCGACCAGGAACAGGCCGCGGGCAGTTTTCAGTTTGGTCTTGCGGAGTATTTTCAGGGTTTCAGCCACGGTCATCTCGCCGTGGAAAGCCAGGGTGCGGGTGTCCATCAGCCGTCCGGCACTGTCTTCCGGGTAGGTCATCAGGGTTGCCAGTTCATCTCGCACCGGCGCATCCAGCACTTCCAGCAGCTGCTGGCGCTGCTCTTCCTCCAGCTGGCCGAGCATGCGCACCGTTTCCTGGGGAGGCAGTTCGGCCAGCAGCCGGGCGATATGCTCGCGGGGCAGTAACACGAGGATGTCAGCCGCCGCGCTCGAGAGCAGATATTTCCAGGCAGGCAGCAGCACATAGACCGGCTGGCGGGCGAGGATATCGGCAACCGTCTGGGCATCCATGGCTTCGATTTTCAGCGCCGCCTCCCTGGGGTAGTCAAGCAGGAACTTGCGGGTCAGGGCCTCATCGACAGTGGCTGGATCCGGCTGGTGGTTATTCTCCATGGTGCTGCTCCCGGTGGTTGCCCTGGTCACCAGGTGACTCGCCGTCATCGACATGCCAGTGAATATTGTTGGCGGATGACAGGCTCAACAGCCCGGTGGCGGTGCTGAGCATGGCGCGGGCGAGATGGGCCAGCACGGAATCCCCGAGCAGAGGCGCAGCGGGTGGCTGGTTGCTGACAAGGGCCTTGCGCAGCGCCGTACGGCTCAGGGTGCCGAGGTAGGTGCCGTTGCTGCCGCGCACCGGCAGCGAGCTGTGGCGGTGCCAGTCGTGGGTGTTCTTGGCCTCATCGAGACTCATCTCGGCTGGCAGCGGCGTCACGTCCGTGTCCATCAACTGACCCAGAGTCTGGTTGTCGGGGCTGATCAGCAGGGCGTCGAGGGTGACTACACCGACAATGCGGTGGCTGTGGTTGATTACCGCCAGGCTGGAGCCAAAGGGCTGCTGGGGTTTTTTCAGCAGCACAAGACATTCTCGGGCGCTGAGCTCCGGGTAGAAATGGGGGGTGGACATATCCATCCACGCCCCCACAGTGTTTTCCTGATAGGCGAGGGAGAGGGCAAGGGGACGAGCCAGCTGGGTGGGCAGCACTTCCAGCAGGGTATCCCTGCGCTGCTCCTGTTGCAGGCGCAGCAGGGCGGCGACGGTGCGGTAGTTGAGCTGGGCAAAAATGGCGGCATTTTGCTCCAGGGGCAGCAGATCGAGAATGCGCGCCGCAGGCCAGGTTTCCATGTGCTGGATCACCGGGCCGAGAATGCGCACCGGCACATTCTCCAGATACAGGGCCGCCTGCTCAGCCGCCAGGGTCTGCAACACCTGGGCCGCGGCCAGGGGCTTGGCGAGCAGGAAGTCGAGACTGAGGGAGTTAGTGCTTTTCATCCGCGAGCTCCCGGGTAATGACGCTGAAGGCCTGAGTCATGCACCAGCTGGCCGGGATCAGTTTGCGGCCTGCGGGGGTTTCCAGCACCAGACCGGTGGCGGTGAATTCGAGTACCCGGCCGCGCTCTGCGCCGATTTCCACCAGCTGGCCGGGTCTGACAAACAGCTTCAGGTGGCGCACCGCGATCAGGTTTTCCACCAGTGATCTGGCGCCGAGGCCAAAAGCCAGGGCGAAGCCGGCCAGCACGGCGCCGAAGCCGATGGCGAGCAGGATAATCAAAAAGCTGACATCCACACCCACCTGGCCGAGACCGATGACCACACCGACGATAAGGAACGACACCTGGGCGATCTGGCCAAACAGAGCCGCCTGGGCAATATCCGCAGCGGCAGCAGCCTGGGTCACCAGGTGGCGCGCCACGGTGCCGAGCAGATAGCCGCTGATAATAATCAGGCCTCCCGCCACCAGGGAGGGCAGGTACACCACCAGACGGTCGAGCCAGGCAGCAGCAGCGGCAAAGCCCACCAGCCGCACCGCGATGGTGATAAACATCAAAATCGTGGCCCAGAACACCACAAAGCCGAGCAGTTTTTCAGTGGCCGCAGAGATGCGCACAAAGTGCAGGGTGGAGCCGTGCAGCTGGCGGTCGAGCAGGTGATTGAGGGTGCGGATCAGTCGGGTGATCACCAGGCGCAGGAAACGCGCCAGCAGCCAGCCCGCCAGCACCAGCAGCAGGCCGCCCACCACATGGGGAACATGGTTGATAATGGTGTTCAGCACATCCAGGATCTGTTTCTGGATTGATTCGAGCATGGCGTGATCCTTTGTTGTTGGCTGTTCCTGGCGCGGCAGACCCCATTGAGACTAGCATTAATGCGGGGCCCGACGGAATCATGACAGCGTTGTATTACACTGGGCTTCTGTTTCCAGACTCTTTGCCAGCAAGGTTAATCAATGCGAAAAATTGCCCACGCCACACTCCACCCTCTGCGCTCGCTCAATCTGCTGTCCCAGGCAGAAATCATGGCCTTCAGCACCACCCGTCGCGATCTTTACCAGTTGTTCCGGGATTGTGCCCTGGCGATCCTCAATACCGACAGCAACAAGGATGACGCGGCGCAGATTTTTGCCGCTTATGCGGATTTCGACATCCAGCTGGTACCCCAGCCGCGGGGCTTGAAGCTGGAGATATTCAATGCCCCGGCGCAATCCTTTGTGGATGGCAAAATGATTCGCGGCATTCAGGACCACCTGTTTTCCGCCCTGCGCGATATTGTCTACACCGATTACAAGATTCTCGGCAACAGCCACGGACAGGGATTCAGCTCAGTACAGATTACTGACATGGTGTTCCGTATCCTGCGCAATGCCGGGGTGGTGCGCCCCGATGTGGCCCCCAATCTGGTGGTGTGCTGGGGCGGTCACTCCATCCCCAGGGAAGAGTACGACTACGCCAAGGTGGTGGGTTACGAGCTGGGGCTGCGCGGTCTGGATATCGTTACCGGCTGCGGCATTGGCGCCATGAAAGGCCCCATGAAGGGCGCGGCGGTAGGCCACGCCAAGCAGCAAATCAAGGCCGGGCGCTACATCGGCATCAGCGAGCCGGGGATTATTGCCTCGGAATCGCCCAACGCCATTGTCAACGAACTGGTGATCATGCCGGATATTGAAAAGCGCCTGGAGGCTTTTGTGCGCCTGGCCCACGGCATTATCGTGTTTCCCGGCGGGGTGGGCACGGTGGAGGAAATCTTCTACCTGCTGAGTATCCTCATCGCCGCCGATGGTACCCAGGGAATCCCCCTGGTGTTTGCCGGGCCGCAGTCGTGCCGCAGCTACTTTGAAATCCTCGACGCCTTTTTACGCCGCTGCCTTGGCGACGAAGTAGCGAATCTGTACCGCATCATTATCGGCGCCCCCGACGAGGTGGCGCGCACCATGAAGCAGGCGGTGGAAAGCGTCCACAGCGCCCGCCGTGAATCCCGCGATGCCTATTACTTCAACTGGAACCTGCATATTGCCGAGAGCCTGCAACAGCCATTTATTCCCACCCACGAGAACATGGCGGCGCTGAACCTCGACCCCTCCCTGCCGGGCGATGTGCTGGCCTGCCAGCTGCGCTCGGCGTTTTCCGGCATGGTGGCGGGCAACGTCAAAGCCTTTGGGATACGCCAGGTGGAAGAGCACGGTCCCTACCGGATTCACGGCGACAGGAACCTGCTCAGTGCCATTGACGATTTACTGCGCGTGCTGGTCAAAGAGAAGCGCATGAAGCTCGGGGAAGGCGAGGGGGAGTACAAGCCCTGTTATGAGCTGGTCTGACGTCAGACTTCTGACCCAAGATTCAATGCTCAACCCGGGTTATCTTGTCCAGCAAGCCCATGGCAAAAGCCGATAAAACAAAGGTGATATGTAAAATCACGTACCAGAACATCTTGTCGTTGTCGATCTGCTCGGCGTTCATGAAGACCTTGAGCAGGTGGATGGACGAGATCGCCACGATGGAGGCCGCGACCTTGTTTTTCAGGCTGGCGGTATCGAGTTTGCCCAGCCAGCTGAGCTTCTCTTCCGAGCCTTCCAGATCCAGTTTGGAGACAAAGTTCTCATAGCCCGAGAACATCACCATCACAATCAGCCCGCCCACCAGGGAGATATCCACCAGCGACAGCACCACAAGGATCAGGTCCATCTCCGAAATGCTGAACACCTTGGGCAAGACATGGAACACTTCCACAAAAAACTTGATGCCGAGCGCCAGTAATCCCAGGCTGAGGCCGAGGTAGATGGGAGCCAGCAGCCAGCGGGTAGCGTACATTCCCCGTTCGAAGAGTTTTTCCATGGTGTATTTCCTGCTACTACGATTGATTCAAGGCGGGCAATTCTAGCCCAGTGTTGCGCGCCAGGCGAGGGTTCCAGTGCGCTGCCTGTGTGGCGGGGCAAATGGCAATTCGGGATGCTGACAGGTACTATCCCTGACACCCCTGTTCGATCGGCCAGAAGCGGCCGGAATTAACCGGATCTGCACCTGTCTGTAAATCTGATGACCCAAGAGACCTGCTACATACACCATGAAACATCTGCTGTTACCCATCGCCGCCCTGCTCAGTTCCAATGCCCTGCTGCTGGTTGGCCATGGCCTGATGCTGACCTTGCTGCCCCTGCGGGCCGAGATTGAGGGTTTTACTCCGGCCCAGATTGGCTTTACCGCCTCCAGCTACTTTATCGGCTTTGTCGCCAGCTGCCTGCTGACTCCCCATATTGTTGCGCGGGTCGGGCATATCCGCACCTTCGCGGTTTTGTGTTCGGTATTTTCAGCCGTAGTACTGCTGTTTCATGCGTTCCCGCAGTTCGAAACATGGCTGGTGCTGCGCTTTTTTATCGGCGCCTGCATTTCCGGGCTCTATATGGTGATTGAAGGCTGGCTCAATGACCGGGCTACCCGCGAATCTCGGGGTACCTTGCTATCCATCTATACCGTGATCAACCTGGCCATGCTCATGGTCGGCCAGCAGGCGCTGAATTTTGCCGACCCGTCTGGGCCAATACTGTTTGGTCTGGCGGCTGTTCTGTTGTCGCTGGCCATTGTTCCGGTATCCCTCACTGCAACCCTCGCACCGGCACCCATGCAGGCGGTGAAGCTCGACCTGAGGCGCTTGTGGCAGCTTTCCCATGTGGGCATGGGTGGCGCCATAGCCAGCGGCCTGGTGACCGGCGCCTTCTGGGCGCTGGGGCCGGTGTATGCCCGGGGTGTCGGGCTTGAGACATCCCAGCTCACCCTGTTCATGAGTGCTGCCGTGCTGGGCGGGGCGCTGTTTCAGCTGCCACTGGGGAGGCTGTCGGATCACTACGACCGACGTATTGTGTTGTTCTTCAGCTGTCTTTTTGGTGCGGCGATATCCCTGCTGTTGGTACTTGCACCGGTGCTTGGCAACCTGTTGCTGGTACTGGCTGTGTTGTGGGGTGGCTCGGTGATGACGATCTACTCAATCTGCCTGGCTCACGCTGCAGACAGTGCTCAGTCCCATGAATTTGTGCTGGTGGGCAGCGGCATATTGCTGGTGTTCGGCATCAGCTCGGCATTCGGAGCGCCGCTGGCGTCGATTTTTATGGCCGTTGCGGGAGTGGCGGGATTGTTTGTTTTCTCTGCGGTATGCCTGATGGTGTTTGCCCTGGGTATTTCCATCCGCCGCAAAACCCACGTGTTGCCCCTGCACGATGAGACTGAACCCTTCCGCCCGGTATCGGTAACGTCACCGGCTGTTTTTGAGATGGACCCCCGCACCGAGCCTTTGGATCCCATCCAGGACGACCTCCAGAGTTCTCCCTGAAGCAGGCACCTGGCAGGTTGTTGCGATCGGGCCTGCCCGAGCGGATTTAGGCTGCCCGCACTGTTACTTGCTGACATCCTTTGCCATGGGCGGGGCGAAATTGGCGGGCATATATTCCAGGTCGCGCCGTGCTTGACTGTCATCAAACGCCAGGTCCTTGTTCATGCGCTCCATCATCGCTACCAGCCAGCGCAGGCGGCGGGGAAGTAGTCGGCTGAGGGGTTTTGTCAGGTTGAAGAGGGGCACGGGGATTGTTAAAAAACGAGGGCGGCAGTCCTGCGCGACAAAAACCCGCTGCGCCATTTCCCTGTAGGTCAGGGTTTCACCGCCGCCGATATTGTAGGCCTGGTTGCGTGCGGCTGGTGCTGTCAGCGCTGCGATGCAGACCCGCGCTACATCCGCCGCCCGCACAGGCTGGCGTTTGCCGCTTGCCTTGCCGAGCACGGGCAAAAAGCCAAAACGGCGGATAAAGCGGATCATCGCATTGATGTTGCCATCCGTGCGCCCATAGATGAGGGTGGGGCGCAGGATTACCCACTCGATCCCGTGAGTGGTGGCCCAGCTTTGCAGCGCGGTTTCGCCTTCCTGCCACTGCCTGGCGAGGGTCTGTTCTACGGGATCGTTTGAGACGGCCTTGCTGAATCGACTGGTCGAGGACAGGGCGACCACCCGCCTGGCGCCGCATGCCACAAGGCGCTCAAAGTATTCGGGCAGCAACCAGATGGGAGCGGTACTTATCCACAACTCTCGCTGAGGCAATTGTTCGTCGGCGGCACTATGCCATGTGGCGGGCCAGGTGGGGGGCCAAGTGACGGGCCAGGTGGCGGGTGTGCCAAGAGTACGGTCAGGGTTGCGGGAAAGCGCTGCGACATTCCATCCCTCAGCCATCAGTGCCTCCAGCAGACATTCTCCCACCAGGCCTGAAGCGCCGATAACGCCGACCAGGCGCTCAGGCATCGTTCAGTGGCGTGCGCGATACCATGTTCATGGCTGCCAGGTAACCAAAAGTCAGGGACAGGGTGTTGTTGCCGCCGTTGGCCGGGGGCGCGCCGCGCCACAGGGAGTTCATATCAAGCCCCGCCGCGTAGAGTCCCGGGATAGGTACCCCACTGCTGTCCAGCACCCGCGCATGATCGTCCACCTTGAGGCCGAGGGTCGTGGTGGAATCGCCGGGCAGGATCTGCACGGCATAGAACGGCGCACTGCTGACTGGTCCAAGGCAGGGGTTGGGTTTGTGGTGGGGGTCACCCATGGAACGATCCGAGGCATTGCCGCCTTTGCCAAAATCCGGGTCGTGACCCTCGGCAGCGTAGCGCGTCATGCGGGCGGCGCTGTCCTCCAGGTTGGCGGCGTTGCAACCGATTTTTTGCGCCAGTTCGGCCAGGGTGGGGGCGGTGATAATGTAGCCCGCGTTGATCCACTTTTTCAGCCCGAGTCCACCGGGTTTGACCAGACCGAGGCCATATTTCTTGATGAATTTGTGGTCGCACACCAGATGGGCGGGCACCGAGCCGCTGGCATGCATGTCCTTGACCATATCCAGCGTTGCCTCGTCAGTGAAGCGCTGGCCATCCTTGTTGACGGCGATACAGCCGGGCTTGGAACGGTCGAGGAAGATATGGGGGAACTTGATCACCTTGCCGTCGCTATCCGTTGCCAGCGACATCACGGTCCAGGCGCCATTGCTGACGTTTTTCCACTCCATTTCGGCCCCGGCGGCCTTGGCCATGTTGATGCCATCGCCGGTGTTGGTGTCCGGTACCAGCGACACATGATGTTCGGCGAAGGGGATAAATTGCGCGCGCATCTGCGGGTTGGCCGAGAAGCCCCCCGAGGCGAGCATCACCCCGCGTCGCGCCAGCACCTCCACCTGCTCGCCATTGCGCTCGAGCACCACGCCACTGATCCGCTCGCCGTCGCGCAGCAGTTCCACCACCGGTGACTTGTCCCACAGGGTAACGCCCGCATCCAGGGCGGAACGCAGTAGTCGCGCGGCAAGGGCATTGCCCATGGTGAGCCGGGTGCCGCGCGGGTAGCGCAGGCGGTCGATGGCAAAGCGGCCCAGCAGTTTTGCCATGTAGCAGAAGGATTTGAAGGATTTGGTCACGTTGTCGAGGTGGGGCATGTCGTTGATGCCCACCATAAACCCGCCCGGTGCATTGAATTCGGAGAGCGGGGTTTTGAGCCTGGGGAAATACTCCCCCAGCTCCCTGCCGTCGTACTCAACGGGACTCAGCAGGCGGCCATCTTCCACCGCGCCTTCAACATCCATGGCCCAGTCGGGAAAGCCCGGTTGCAGGGCAAACTTGACCGCGGTGCGGGCATCGAAGTAGTCGACCATTTTCGGGGCGGCGTCGAGGAAGGCATCGAGCTGGGCGAGTTCGAGGGAGTCGCCCACCACCTTCTGCACATAGCTGCGTACTACCTCGCGGTTATCCCTGAATCCGGCCTTGATGGCGGCGCTGCTCAGGGGTACCCAGATGCCGCCACCGGACAGCGCGGTGGTGCCGCCAAAGTTGTCGCCCTTTTCCGCAACCAGTACTTTGAGGCCTTCATGGGCGGCAATCACCGCCGTGGCAAGGCCTGCTCCACCGGAGCCGACCACGATCACATCATAGCTTTCCAAGACTGTTTCCTCTGTTATGGTGATTATGGGGAGACCGAATTCAACCATGTTTTAAGGCGCTGTGCGAGTCCGGCTTGCAGCGCTGTAGCCAGGGTTATCGAGAAAAAGGTTAGGGCTGCAGCAGGGTGGGTGCGGAGAAGATGGGAGCGTCTTGCAGAAAATGACATGGGCTGAGAGCAAACCCCGTTGCGAGCGGCGCAGCAACGGGGTTTGAAATTACAGGGAGGCGATGTTGATGCCGGAAGCGCCGGACTCTATCCAGGTCTTCACCCTGCTGGCATCACCCATGGGTGAGTATTTGCCGTTGGATTGCAGGAACACCATAAAGGCAGGGCGCTTGGCCACATCTGCTTTCATCACCAGGCAGCGTCCGGCCTCGTTGATGTAGCCGGTTTTGCTGACATCAATATCCCACACCCCTTTGCGTACCAGGGGGTTGCTGTTGAGGTACTGGAGGCGGAAGGAGGCGGGGGTGATGGCAACTTCGCGACCCTGAGTGGTGGTGAATTCGCGAATCAGGCTGTATTCGCTGGCGGCGGCAACCATTTTTACCAGATCGGATGCGGTGGATACATTCTTGGGCGTCAGGCCGGTAGAGTCAGCAAACCTGGTGTTGCTCATGCCCAGTTGTGCGGCCTTGCTGTTCATGGCATCGATAAAAGCAGATTTGCCGCCGGGGTAATACCTGGACAATGCGGAGGCTGCCCGGTTTTCCGACGACATCAGGGCAAGGCGCAGCATTTCACGGCGCGTCAGTCGGGTGCCCATGGGCAGTCGTGATGTGGTGCGCTTGAGGTAGTCGATATCACCCTTGTCGATGGTCAACACCTCATCCATGGGTAACTTGGCATCCAGTGTCACCATGGCAGTCATCAGTTTGGTGATGGAGGCAATGGGCTTTACCGTAGCGGCATTTTTTTCGTACAGGGTTTTGCCGCTGATGGCATCGACGACAATGACACTGCTGGATTCCAGACGCAGCTTGTGCGCGGCGCTGGCAGTTGCGCCCGTGGAACCCTGGTAGGAGACAGCTTTATAGGGCGTGCTGCGGCTGGAAGCTGGGATGCTGAGAGTGCGACCGGGGTGGATGGTGCTGCGGGTCGAAATATTGTTGTAGCTGGCCAGGGCTGCGACTGATACACCGTTGCGCGCGGCAATGGTGGACAGGCTTTCGCCCCGGCGGATGGTGTGGGTGCGGGCCGTGGTATTGGCGGCAGCCGGTTTGGCCGCGACAGAACGGGCCGCGCGGGCGTTGGGCACCCGCAATTGCTGCCCCGGAAACAGCATGTGATTGGTCAGCTGGTTTTCATTGCGCAGGGCTTGCACCGTGGTGCGGTGACGGCTGGCAATCGACGACAGGGAATCGCCGCGGCGCACTGTGTAAGTGGTGCCGGTGACAGCCGGGTCGCTATAGGCGGCTGCGCTGCTGGCAGATCCGCTGGCAGGGATACTCAGTTTTTGTCCGGGGTGAATAACGGGTGATTTCAGGCTGTTGTGACGCAGGATCTGCTCAACACTGGTGTGGTGGCGAGTGGCAATGCTGTACAGGGTATCCCCCGAGGCAACAGTGTGCACACCGGAGGCGGCCAGGGTTAAGCTGGTCGCCGACATTAACAGACTGAAAGCAATGGATCTGATCATCGTTGTTTTGGTCTTTGTAGTGGGACAGGTGGGCTACGGCCTTAAGAACCCTTAAGTCACAGGGGTAAGATAGCCTCTCAAAAATGCTTTAGCAAGCTGTTCGGCCAAAAAGATAAAAGAAAAAACACTGTAATCTCAATGAGAAAAGCCACTATTCTCGATAAGTTGTTATGTTATAGCCTGATTGCTGCCCAACCTTTTGCAGAGGCCTCTGTTGAGAGCAGTTTACTAGGGCCTGTTAACACTATTTGGATTAGCGTCGCTGGAGGCCATTTTTTCGACCAGCGAGGCGGAGGGAGAGAAATTTAGTGGGCCTAAATGAACGATTGACAACGAAGCTGGGCGGAGAAAAGGCCCCAGCCCTTCGGGTTGCGCCTAAAAAAGCGCCACTCGTCGTTGCTTCTCGCTCATTTGGAATGACCAAACTACGCTCGTCGCGCCCAGTGTGCCCTTTGGGTATAGCTTGGCGCTTTTTTAGGCACAACGCCGACAATCCAAATAGTGTTAACAGGCCCTATGCTAATTACCCGCCCGCCAGGGGTTGGTCTGCCGAATGCATTGCTTTGTTGCGCTGCACTGGTGTTGTGCCGGGCATAGCTCATTGGCTTGGCTCGTTAAGTTAACACCTTGGGTTTAAGGCAGCGGTGCGGTCTGGCCATGTCCCGCTTTGGCCACAATCATTGTCCTGAAATGCCTCCCGCGCGCTGCTGCCCGCACTGGCAAAAAGCATCCCCCATGGTTATTCTGGCCGCCATTCATTCCCGGAAGCGACCATGACTGATTTCGTCAGCACTCACCTTGCCAGCAATGTCCTGCACGTCGAACTCACCCGTGTTGACAAGTACAACGCCCTGACCGATGCGATGTATGCAGACCTCAACCGCGTTTTTGCCGAGGCCAGGGTTGACGAAGACGTGCACGTGCTGTTGTTCAAGGGCGCGCAGGGCTGCTTCTGTGCCGGCAATGATATCGGTGATTTCCTCCAGCACCCGGTGCTCAGTGAGGGCAGTGCGGTGCTGGAGTTTCTCCATGAGCTGGCGCGCTTTGACAAACCGTTGGTAGCGGCTGTAGCCGGCCCCGCCATTGGCGTTGCCACCACTTTTCTGCTCCATTGCGACCTGGTGTATGCCACCGCAAGTGCGGTGTTCAGCATGCCGTTTGTCAATCTGGGGATTTCCCCGGAGGCGGCATCGACCTATCTGTTGCCGCGCCATATCGGCTATGTGCGCGCCGCCGAGTTGCTGATGCTGGGTGAACGTTTTGACGCTGAAAAAGCTCGCGAGCTGGGCATAATCAACGCCATTATCCCGGAAGAGAGTTACTGGGAATTCGCCCGCCAACAGGCGGAAAAGCTGGCCCAAAAACCGGTCAACGCCATGCGGGTGACCAAGCGCCTGATGCGCGCCAACAGTGATGAGGTACATGCCGCCATCGACTGCGAGGCCCGGGAGTTTGTCAAGCTGCGGGACAGCGATGAAGCCCGGGCGATTTTCCAGAAATTCCTGAAAAAATAGTCGTGAAGCAGCAGCCCATGTGTTTTGCATGGGCTCCAATGATCGCCTGGCAATGCCGCAGCGGCTGTCCGGACGATAGCCGCTACGGCTTGGTGCAGCTGCCGATTACCTGGTCCAGAATGGCCAGCATCCGGTCAATTTCATGCCTGGTCACTGTCAGCGCGGGCATAAAGCGCAGGGTTTCCGGGCGCGGGGCATTGATCAACAGGCCCTGTTCGAGTGCTGCGGCTACCAGCTGGCGGGCATCGATTGACGCCGTATTCAACGCCAGCAACAGGCCGCGGCCCCTGACTTCTCCCAGCCCGTAGCGGCTCGACAGTGTTGTCAGGCCGTTTGTCAGATAGTCACCACTGGCGATCACCTGTGGCAGGAATCCCGGTTCCAGCACTGTCTTCAGCACGGCCAGGCCCGCCGCGCAGCACAGCGGATTGCCGTTGTAGGTGCCGCCCTGATCACCCGGCTCAAAGCAACTCGCCGTCTTTTTGGCCAGCAGTGCGGCCAGGGGCACGCCGCCACCGATGCCCTTTCCGAGGGTCAGAATGTCCGGCTCAACACCGTACTGCTGGCAGGCGAGCAGTGATCCCAGCCGTCCCATCCCGGTTTGCACCTCATCGAATATCAGCAGCAGGTTGTGCTGGTGGGTGAGTGCGCGCAGCTGCTCGACAAAGGATTGCGCAGCGGGGATCACTCCAGCCTCGCCCTGCACCGGCTCAAGCATGATCGCCACTGTCTGACTGTCGATGGCCTGCTTCACCGCCTCAATATCGTTGAAGGGCACCTTGATAAAACCGGGTACCTTGGGTTCGAACAGCTGCTCCCATCCTGCCTTGCCGGACGCCGACATGGTGGCGAGGGTGCGGCCGTGGAAGCCGTTGTCAAAGGTGATTATCTTGTAGGCGCCTTCGCGTTGCAGCGCGCCCCACTTGCGTGCCAGTTTGATGGCCCCTTCGTTGGCCTCAGCGCCACTGTTGGTAAAGAAAACATGGTCAAAGGGACTGTTTTGCGTCAGCAGGCTGGCCAGCTCCAGCATGGGCTGATTGTAGAAGGCGGGGCTTGGATTGATCAGTGTTGCGCACTGCTGCTGCAATGCACTGACAATCGCCGGATGACAGTGGCCAAGACCATTGACGGCCCAGCCCTGGACAAAGTCCAAGTACTGCCTGCCATGGCTATCCGTCAACCACGACCCGCTTCCGCTGGTAAAGACAATATCCGGGCGCACCGCAACAGGCATGATGGCATCGTAAAGCGGATTCATGGCTGGGCATCCTGAGTCTGTTTATGCTGGATATAGTCGGGCATTGACTGCCGCCCGGTAGTACCAGTGCAGTGGATCGTAAAATTGTGGGGCTGGCATGGTTGCATGGGTTTCTCCGTGGTTGTGGCACCCGGGAATCCATCAGCGGCAGAGTGGTATTGGCAGTCGCTGTGGAAACGCGGCTGCCTGTGTGGGTTCAAAAATCTATTTGGAGTGGGCGCAGGCAGCTTTGCGACAACGGCGGCGTCGCAACTGGCGGGCAACCTGACGAAGGTCAGGGCTATGGGAGAGCATGGGGGTAGGCATGGCCTGTATCGTAATTTTCGGCGCTGCGCGCTGTCAAAGCTTTTCAGTGCTTTTCCCATATCGCCATTGCAGCAAATAACCACCTTGCGGGAAGGAAGGCAATGAAACTTTGCAGGCGCTGTGCACCAACACCGGGCTGGCGCGTTTATAACACTACATTCATGACCGATACCACGTGGTGGTGAGTGCCCATTATCGATATGGTGCAAGGGGTTTTACCCCGCACCGAGGAGTGGTAACCATGGTGCACAACCGACTTGCTGTGATTCCCTTGTTGATGGCCTTGTTTCTGGCGGTGTCGTCCCCCCGCAGCTTCGCCGAAGAGGAGATTTTTACGGCGGCTGAACTGGACCAGATGCTGGCGCCGGTGGCGCTTTATCCCGATCCGCTGCTGAGTCAGATCCTGATGGCTGCCACCTATCCGCTGGAAGTGGTGGAGGCATCGCGTTGGTCAGTAGCCAATCCCGGTCTGGACGGGGCCGAGGCGGTGGACGCCGTTGAGGATATGAACTGGGACCCGAGCGTGAAGGCGCTGGTTGCCTTTCCCGAGTTGCTGGCGCGCATGGATGACAATCTGCAATGGACCCAGCGCCTGGGCGATGCCTACCTGATACAGGAAGAAGACGTCATCGATTCGATTCAGCGCCTGCGGGAGGAAGCCTATGTCGCAGGACACCTGAATAATATGCAATACGCCCGCGCCTATCGCGACCGGGACATCATTGTCATTGAGCCCGCCAGCCCGCAAATCGTCTATGTGCCCTATTACGAGCCAGCGAGGATATACCATCGCTGGTGGCACCCGGTTTATCCCTCCTTTTACTGGGGTCCGCCGCGGGGTTACCACTCCGGCCTGAGCTTTTACTGGGGCCATGGCATTCACGTCGCACCGGTATTTTTCTTCAGTACCTTCCACTGGCACGACCGGCATATTGTCGTTGTCGATCGCCATCACTACCGACCCTATTATTCCGGTGTCGGTCACCGTGAGCGCTTCAGCCATGCCCAGCGCTGGAGCCACGATCCCAGGCATCGCCGGGGTGTAATTTATACCCACCATGCGCCACGGGAAAAATACGGCCATTACAACGCTTCCCGTGAAGGGTTCGGACATCAGCGCGATAAGCGTGACCCGAGGCGCGATGACTTTTCCCGGGACGGTGGATATCACAACGACAGCAATAACGGTGGCAGATGGCAGCGCGACTCAGTCAACCAGGCTGACCGACACAACATTGATCAGCGCCGTGACGAGCGCCGCGATCCCGCCCGCAATCGCATCTCTGGTGAGCAATCCAGTGGCCGAGAGCTCACTAGCAGAGATCTCAACACCAGAGAGCTCAACAATAGAGAGCTCAACAGTAGAGAGCTCAACAGTAGAGAGCTCAACAGTAGAGAGCGCGGCCAACGCGAATTCAATCGCCAACCATCCGATCGCAGTGACCGGCAGCGCAACAGCGCCAATCGCCGTGAAGAACCGGGCCGCAGGGCTGTCGACTCCCAAGACAGTCAAAGACAAGCAGGGTTTCAGCAGGATCGGGCGCAGCAAGACAGGGCATACGAAAACAGGCCCCGCGAGGAGAGGGCCAGGCAGGAAAGGTCCCAGCGTGACATTAACCGATCAGAAAGCTTCTCGCGCAGTTCTCCAGCACCTGAATCCACTCGTTCAGGTGCGTCCGGGCAGCGCCGCAGCGAGCAGCCGGATTTTCGTGCAAGACCGCAAGCTGGGCAGAGACCGGCCTTGACGCCTGCCAGCAGTGCCGACAGTCGCCAACGCAGTATGGATGCCAGAGTCTCCAGCCCCCGTGAATCCGGGCGGCAGGCGCTGGGTTCGCGCAGCGCCGCAGAGTTTGGCTCCCCGGCAAGGGGCCGTCCCGAATCTGCCAGCAATAACGAGCGAAATTCCCGGGCAATCACTTCTCGCCCGGAGGGGCAAAGCGCATTCCGGCAACCCTCATCTGTACCTCAGGCACAGAATCGCCAGCCCCGGAATGACCGCCAGGAGATGGCTCGTGCAAGTGAAAGAGCCGCCAGAAGTACTGCGCGGCCAAGTAACAGTGATTCAGCTCGTGGCTCTGTGGCTTCAGGTTGGAATGGAGGCAACAGTAGCCGCAGTCCTGGGCGGGAAGAGGCTCGCGGCATAGGACGAGATATGCAGCGAAGTGGCGCAACGCGCAGCGGTGGGGAGCCAGGACGCAGCAGGGGCCAAGAACGGCAGTGATGCAAGCCAGGTTGCCCATCTCATGGGGTTGAGCAGGTCCTGGCCTGTAGAGGTACAAGCCAGCTATGACGTCAGGGTTGGTCGATGCGTGGCTGTTAACAAAGCCTAACCCAGTTGATCCACCATAACCGCATTGGTGTAAACCAGGCTGTGATCACTGGCCCGGTGGCCCACCAGGTGGAAATGCCCCCTGCTGTCCAGCGGGTTGAGGTAGACCCTCAGCCGACAATCTGCCAATGCGCCGCAATCCGGCGATGTTTCCAGTTCGAGCGTGTTCATATCGAGTTCGACAAAGGTTTCGGTCTGGCGACTTTTTTGTAATTCTTCCTCTGCCGCCTCCAGTTGCAGGTGGCACTCCTCACTTACGCGGAAATGAATCGAATGGATGTGCTGGGGAGCATCTGATCCTGCCTGCTTGCACCAGCCTTCAAGTGTCAATGTATTCATGATTGTTCCTTGCTGTTCAGGTTGGCTTGCATCGCCGTTATGGTTATCCCACCAACAAGTGTAGAACCTGATTGCCAAAAGGAAACTGTCTATACAAGATCACCTGGACGCGCGGTGAGGGTCGGGTGTGCGTTACCGCTCATCAACCCTCAACCCTTGGCCCCATAAAGGGGCTATGCTGGGCCCAGGGAAATCCCCCGCTCAGGCCCTTCCTGGCCCTGCCAGTTTGCGGCTCGACATAATGATTTCCAGCAGCACGGGGATTGCCATGGCGCAACTCAACCTGGTCCATCACCAGCTCGGCGAGTTGCACCAGTACTTCCCGTGCCTCGGCGCCAAACAGCCGGGGTGCGAAGTCCATCAGGCTGAGAACACCGAGACGATGGCCATCGTGGGTCAGCAGCGGGGCCGCAGCGTAAAAGCGCAAGCCGAAGTCACCTTTGACCAGAGGGTTTGCCAGTGTGCGGGGATCAGTAACGGCATCTTCCACCACATAAACGCCATCACTGAACGTAGAGGAGGCACACAGCCCCGGCCAGCAGGGAAATTGATTCAACTTCAAACCGTGGTGTGATTTCAGCCACACCCGGTCTTTATCCAGCAGCGAAATAAGCGCAACGGGTGTATAGAAAAACCGCGCAGCCAGGGAGGTGATCCTGTCAAAAGCAGCCTCTACTGGAGTATCGAGGAGGTGGTAGCGGCACAGGGCTTCGAGACGATCGGCTTCCTTGGTGTGGTTCTTGTCGCTCATGGCATTCTCCAGGCTTTCATGACTGATTGTCGTCTCACGTTGACCAGTGATTCGATGAAAGCGGAGCTCGCAACAAACAAGAACAGGCGCAATGGTGCCCGTGTGACATGTGGCGGCTCCTCGATCATGGGATGTGGCATCCGGTAGACAGGTAGCTTTGCGTCACCGCCTTTCGACGGTTTTGCCATTTTCAACATAGGGCGGAACAGTTCCGCCGGGGTGTTCGCATCAGGTTTCAAGCTGAGTCGATGCTATGGGCGAATATTCGCACAAAGCATATTGGCAAGAACACTCGCCACCTGTGAGTTGAGGCGGGTTTCAGATTGATCGGTTATTTTTGGCGATGAATGGTTTCTGCTTCTGCTCAAGGCAGTTTGATGCCGCCCATGGAGCAATCAGCTTGGTGCTCAAAACGAGGTAAAAGAGTGAGGAATGAAGCAGAAATTGCACAATGTTGAGATGGGCGGGCAGCTCAGTAAGTAACTGGGCGAATCGATATTCAGGGAAGAAGAATTTCAATTTTGATATGGTGCCCAGGGGCGGAATCGAACCACCGACACGAGGATTTTCAATCCTCTGCTCTACCGACTGAGCTACCTGGGCTTGGAGGTGTGATCCCTTGCGGGACTGCCTACCGGCAAGAGGCGCGTATTAAACCGTTTCACTTTGTGAACGTCAAGGGCGAAGGTGGCCTAAAGCGCAGATTCGGCGAATTTTACTCGCTGGGGGGGATATAGCCTTCGGCCTGGTCGTAGGCTTCGCCGGACAGAAACTTCTCGCGCTGCTCGTTGAGGTAGGTGCGGGCGGTGAGATCCATCATATTGAGGCGCTTTTCGTTGATCAGCATGGTCTGGTGGTCGATCCATTGTTGCCAGGCTTGTTTGGAGATGTGGTTGAAAATATCTTCACCCTTGGGGCCGGGGAATGGCGGTTGGTCCAGGCCGGGGAGTTCCTGTTTCAGTTTGCGGCAGTATACGGAGCGGGCCATGGGGTTTTCCTGATGATCGAGCGGGATGAATGGGCGGACAGGATAAGAGCCGGGTGCTGTGATCGCAAGTTTTTGGGGCGCCGGTTGGTTGAGGTCCAGGAGTGTGGCTCCAGGCCGGCGTGTCAAACAGCCATCTCAACCAGCAGGGCCTTCACCGGGGCGGGCAGACCAATGCCGTTCAGATCTGAAGGCTGTATCCAGGTGGTGTTGACGTCGCTGATACGGCCCGTAGCGCTGGCGCTGACTTGCACGGGGGTGAAATCCAGGTGGTAGTGGCTGAAGGTGTGGCGCCTGGGTGTATCCAGTGTCACCTTGCCGGCCTTGAGGCCGTATCGTTGGCACAGGTGCGCGATGTCGTCCTCGCAAGCTGATTCCGGGAAGCTCCACAATCCTCCCCAGATACCGGTGGGCGGGCGCTGCTCGAGCAGGACATTGCCGCGTTGATCGCGAATGATCAGGAAAAAGGCGGTTTTGACAGGGATGGTTTTTTTGGGTTTTTTGCCGGGGTAATCCGTCGGGTTACCTTGGGCAAAGGCTGCGCAATCTCGCTGTAGCGGGCACTCATCGCAGCGCGGCTTGCTTCTGGTGCACAGGGTCGCCCCCAGATCCATGATGGCCTGGGTGTAATCGGCCACTCTGCTCTTTGGAGTGTTGTGTTCGGCAATCTCCCACAGCCTGGCGACAACGGCGCTTTCGCCCGGCCAGCCGGGCACTGCGTTATGGCGCGCCAGCACCCGTTTGACGTTGCCATCGAGGATGGTGGCCCGCTGCCGGAAGGCAATGCTGACTATGGCTCCGGCGGTAGAGGGGCCAATACCGGGCAGCTGGCTCAGTGCTTCAACGGAGTCGGGAAACTGGCCGCCATATTCACTGGCAACAATGGCCGCTGTTTTGTGCAGGTTGCGGGCGCGGGCGTAGTAGCCGAGGCCGGTCCACAGGTGTAGCACCTGGTCGATGGGCGCTGCAGCCAGGTCAGTTACCGTTGAGAAGGTGGCGGTAAATCGCTCGAAGTAGGGGATAACTGTGGTGACCTGGGTCTGTTGCAGCATGATCTCCGACAGCCACACCCGGTAGGGAGTGATGTTTTTCTGCCAGGGCAGATCCTTGCGGCCATGCTGGTCAAACCAGCGCAGGAGGCGGCTGGCAACGCTGGATCTACTGCTTGAGTCCCGACTCATTTATCTTTTTTACCACCCAGAAACCCGCGCAGCAAGCCTTCCAGCTTTTCTACCTTTTCCTCATCGAGATTGGTTTTTTCGCGGATTTTGTCGATCACTTCGTTCTGAAGCAGGGCGTTCATGAATTCCGGATCAGGTTTGCAGCTTCTGGCGCCAGCTGTCGCAAAGCTGTCTTCGCACAGCAGGGGAATATCCTTGTCCCGCACCCTGGTGCTTTTGACGGCGCAGCCCTCTGCGCTGGTGCTGTCGCCCTCGAGGCGGGTGATGACTGCGATACTGAAGGCTTGCTCGTCGATCAGGATTTCACCGTCACCGCGCATCTTCAGGTTGCCGATGGCGGTGCTGTAGTCGTCCAGATAGAGCTTTCCATCCTCGATGCGGAACTGGCTCACCAGGTTATCGAGTCGCGTGCCCTGGGGCCAGGACTCGCTGCGTTTGGGTGTGTTCTCGACCAGGGCAGCAATTTCACAGTATTTCTGCTCGATATTGATGGTGGCGAGCACCGGGTTTTCCACCTGCAGGTCACCGCTGGCCTTGAGGTTGTCGAGCAGGGCATCGCTGTCTGCGCCGCGGGTCTCACCAGCAACCTTGAGGTTCAGGGTGCCGGTAATATCGATATCGTCGGCTAACTGGGCAAAGGCCGATGCCAGATCGATATTGGTGACTTCCTTGTTAAAGGTCACCCGCGGAGTGGCGCTGTTGGTGACAACCGCAGTGGCGTTCACGGTGCCACCAAAGAGGGCGCCGGAAATTTCATTGATGGTCAATCTGTTGCCCTCGGCATCAAGGGACAGGCGCATGTTGTCGAGTTCGATGCCCGAGTGAATGATTTTGTCCATGGTCAGATCAATGTTGCCTGTTCCTCCTTCAAGAATGGCCAGCGGGGCAAAGATAGAGGCAAGCAGGTTGGTGGCTTCGCTGTCAGCGGCGGTGTCACCCTCGCCGGCGCTTTCGGCAGCAGCATCCTGTACCAGCAGATCGGCAGTGTTGATCTCTGTTCCCTTGAGGTTGAGTTGCAGAGAGCGCGGCAATGAGTGGCGGTAAGCGCCAGTGCCTGTGAGGGTGGTTTTGCCAGCAGTGGCGCTGAGGTCAGTGAGTTCACCACTTTGGTTTTCAATGTCGACAGCGGCGCTAAAGTTCAGCTTGATGCTTTCCGGCATTGCACCATCCACGCTGATGATGGTGTTGCTGGCCAGCAGTTTTCCCGCTTGCTGGTCAAGGCTCAGGCTGGCGTCGAGATCCAGCCTGATGGGTTCGGCGCTGCTGTCGGCCCGGTATTCGAGGCTGATGGCGAGGGGGAATTCATCCCCTGTCAGGCTTACATCACTGGTGCTGAGGTCGATATTGCTGAGCAGGGTTGTGTTGCCATCCTCTTCCAGGCTGACAGTGCTGTTGGCGATGGAAAATTTTTCCACTCCCAGGGAAAAGGACTTGTCGTCAGTAGACACCGGCTGGTCGCCACTGGCGGGCACAGCGGCGATGGTTGCAGCCTGCTCGCTGCTGGTGAGATGGATATCGGCCTTGTCGATTGCCAAGGCTTTAATGGCGATGCGTTTTTGCAGCAGCTCACGCCAGCCTACGGCGAGATTGACCTCCTGCACGGAGGAAGGCCTGATGCCGTGGGTTTCACTTTCAAAACGGGTTTCCCCCAGCTGGATGGCGATAGTCGGAAACAGGCGCCAGCCCAGGTCGCCATCAATATGCAATTCCACACCCTGCTCCCGTGCGGCGTTTTCCAGTTGCGGCTTGTAGCTGTTGGGATCAAGGGCCAGTAGCACATAGGCCAGCAGTGCGGCAATGGCGAGGATAATCACTACCACCAGGGTCAATGTGACTTTGACTGCTTTATTCAAGGCGTTATTCCTGCATGGGTGTCATGGATCACTCAGGGTAGCGGTTGGAAGGGTGAATATCCAGTTCAACAAGTAACTGGAAAGGGATAGGGAGAAGGATGGGGGGAATGAAGTGGGGCGCGGCTCAAGCCGCGCCCCGTGGCCGAGATCTAGAAAGTGTAGTTGGCGCCAAACACCAGGCTGCGCCCCGGCTCCGGGGCAATATCCCGCAGGAAACTGCTGGCGTTGCGGATTTCCTCATCGCTGAGATTGAGCCCTTTCACAAAGACTGCCCAGCTGCCAACACCATAGCGCAGGTATGCATCGAGCCGGGTGTAGCTGGCGGTTGAATCCTGGTTGTCGCCGGGATCGTTCTGGGCAAGGGCGTGCGTGGTGCTCAGCTGGGCGCTCCAGGGGCCAGTGGCGATATCCCAGCTGATACCGAGACGGGCAGGGGGAATGCGGGGAATGTCGCCACCACTGTCAAAACGGGCGCGCACATAATCCCCCCACAGGCGCAGGGATTGACTGTCGCTGAGGGGCACGGCTATCTCCGCTTCAATACCGCTGAAGCGGGCGTCCTGCTGGGCGTAATTCAGGCACGACAGCGAGTCCTCAAACTCGTCCTGATCATTGTCGAAGTCTGCCAGGTCGCTGGAGCAGGCCTGTGCGGCGGAAAAGCCCTCATCGGCCAGGTCGTGACTGAAGCGGCTGCCGTTGTCCATGGCGTGAATAAAGTCCGCGAACTGGCGGTGATAAATATTCACCTCCGCATCCAGGGCATCGCTCTCCCAGGCCCAGGACAGTTCAATATTCCAGGCCGACTCTGTATCAAGATCGGGATTGCCGATTTCGTAGCTGCGAGTGGCCACATGCTCGCCATTGGACAGCAGTTCTTCCACCACAGGGGCGCGTTCGGTCCGCGACAGAATCAGGCCGAGACGCTGGTTGTCACCCAGCGGGTACGCCAGGCTGGCACTGGCGTTGACGCTGTTGTGGTCGATATCGCGGAGGCCTGTGGATTCGATACTCTGTTGGTCGTGGCGCAGCCCCAGCTCCAGATTTCCGCCACCGATAGCCAGATCCTCGATCAGGTACAGCCCTAGTGAACGGGTGTCGGATGGCGGCACGAAGGCCTCCAGTCCCTCGGCATCAAACTCCCGCAGGTTGTGCTGGATGCCGACTGTGCCGGTCCAGCCCGCCAGCGGTGTGTGGCTGATTTCCGTCCTGACTTCAGTGCTTTGCAGGTCGAACAGAGTGCCGGTTGCAGTGACGCCCTCTTCGATTTCCAGCTCGCGGTGCTGGTAATCAGTGTGGTTGAGATCAAGCTGTACCCGTTCGATAAAACCCTCCAGGTCGCGGAGCATGACTTTGCCCTGATAGGTGGTCTGTTCCAAATCAATGCGGGTGAGTATTTGCTCCTCGTCGTGAAGCTCGCCTTCGTGCTCGTCATCATGGTGGTCGTCTTCTTCATGATGATCCTCGTCCGCGTGATCTTCGTGGTCATCAATATGACTGTGCCCGCCAGGGGCGATGCCATAGTTGCTGTTCAGGCGGTTGATGCTGGCTCCTGCCACGAGGTTGTCGGTTACCCAGGATGCACCAACGGTCCAGGTGTCGGCCTCCGCATCGGTATTGGCGATATAGCCGCGGGTGGATTCATCCCGGTCACTGCGCGCATAGCCAGGTATGTCGACATTATTGCTGTCCCGCAGCACGCCGCTGAGGTGGACGTTGAACGGGCCATTGCCGCCATCCAGGCGTCCCACCAGTACGGTCTCATCATTGTTGGTGCTGTGGCGGGTTTCTGCGGCGCCGTGAATGCCGTCGACCTGTTCGCTGTGAATACTGTTGTCGATGACATTGACCACACCGCCGATGGCGCCGGGGCCGTAGCGCAGTGTGGCGGGGCCGCGCAGGATTTCGATGCGGTCCGCCAGCAGTGGTTCGTTGCCGATGGCGTGGTCGGGGCTGGTGTCTGAGACATCCGCCACCCCGGTACCGTTGCTGAGAATCTCCACCCGCTTGCCGCTCAGTCCGCGAACAATGGGCACGCCAACACCGGGGCCAAAGGAGCCACTGTTGATGCCGGGCTGGTTGCGCAGGGTTTCTCCCAGGGTAGAGGCGACTTCCCGCTGTAGTTGCTGCTCATCGAGAACGCCCACTGCACCGGCGATCTGTTCCGGTCGTTTGCTGTGGGGGGAGGCGGTGACGATAAATTCTTCAATCTGTGTTGCTGCGGCATAAGCCGGGTGTGTGTGAGCGCAGGTGATAAGGGACAGCGCCAGGCCCCATTTTTTTTGCATAGTCATAGGTCAATCCAATCCTGAATTGTTGATCAACAGAAGAGTGTTGGAACAAACAGCAGGATCAGCGGGGCGGGGCGCGGCTTTGGTAGTGGGTGACAACAGCAGAGCTGAAGCGATAGTTCTGCCAGGGGGTGTGGCCAGCAGTGAGCGGGGGGATGGAAACAGCAACACTGAGGGGAGCGACATCCCCCAGGTGAGGCAGGAGAGAGATTTCACACTGCCCATCGCTGCTGTCGGTGTGCTCGTGGGCAGCGACAGTGACGCCCCAGGCTGCGGTGACCAGGGTCAGCAGCCAGATCAGGGCCGTCTTTTTCAGCAACTGTCGGGGCATGGGGGTGTTCATCTCAGGGGACTGCGAGTCTACCCTCTGGGGTTTGCTTATGGAAGAGAGTGGGCGCTAACCGTATAATGGCGCGTTTTCAGCCCGGCAGCCCTGTGCACTAGCAGACAGGTAGCCAGCCACCAGGGCTTTGTCCCTGCCCAGCGGAGGTTCCCATGACGGAACGCAAGGCGACAGTCAGTCGCGATACCCTCGAAACCCGGATAACGGTCAGCCTCAATCTGGACGGTACCGGCAAGGCCCGTTTCGCTACGGGTGTACCGTTTCTGGAACACATGCTCGACCAGATTGCCCGCCACGGCCTGATCGATCTCGATATCGACGCCAAAGGCGACAACCATATTGACGATCACCACACCGTCGAGGATATCGGCATCACCATCGGCCAGGCCTTTGCCAAAGCCCTGGGTGACAAGAAGGGTATCCGCCGCTACGGCCACGCCTACGTGCCTCTCGACGAAGCTCTGTCGCGAGTGGTGGTGGATTTTTCCGGCCGCCCGGGTCTGGAAATGCATGTCGATTTTACCCGCGCCAGCGTGGGTGCCTTTGATTTGCAGCTGACCTATGAGTTTTTCCAGGGTTTCGTCAATCATGCCGGTGTCACCTTGCATATCGACAATCTGCGGGGCGTCAATGCGCACCACCAGATCGAGACCATTTTCAAGGCGTTTGGCCGCGCTCTGCGCATGGCCGCTGAGCCGGACCCGCGCATGGCTGGTGTTATGCCGTCCACCAAGGGAAGCCTGTAGGCTCTCACAGGATATTTCATGACAGATTTTCGTATTCGCATTGCCGTGATCGACTACGGCATGGGAAATCTTCACTCCGTTGCCAAAGGCCTGGAGCATGTAGCGCCCCGCGCTGAAGTGGTCATCACCTCCAATCCGGAGGAAATTGCCGAAGCGGACAGGGTGGTATTCCCCGGTGTAGGCGCGATGCGCGACTGCATGGCAGAAATTCGCCGCGGCGGCTTCGATGTGGTGGTGCAAAAAGCCATCACCCAGAAGCCGGTGCTGGCCATCTGCGTTGGCATGCAGGCGCTGATGAGCCACAGCGAGGAAAATGACGGCGTTGAGTGCCTGGATGTTTTCCCTGGTTCGGTCAGGCATTTTGGCAAATCCCTGAGCGAGCCGGATGGTACCCGCTTGAAAGTCCCCCATATGGGCTGGAATCAGGTCCACCAGACCATTGATCACCCCATGTGGCGCGGCATTGACCAGGACGAGCGTTTCTACTTTGTGCACAGTTATTACGTGGATGCGGATAGTTCCGTCACTGCGGCCAACTGTCACTACGGTGTGACATTCAGTGCGGCGCTGGCCGCGGGCAATCTCTTTGCCGTGCAGTTTCACCCGGAAAAGAGCCACACAGCCGGGCTGCAGCTATTGAAGAACTTTGTTAACTGGCGCGGTGAATAGGAGTAAAGCAATGCTGATCATTCCAGCCATAGATCTAAAAGATGGTGAGTGCGTGCGCCTGCGCCAGGGGCGCATGGACGATTCCACGGTGTTTTCCGACAACCCTGTGGATGTGGCCCGCCAGTGGGTTCAGGCCGGGGCGCGGCGACTGCATCTGGTCGACCTCAATGGCGCCTTCGCCGGTGAGCCGGTCAACGGCCATGTGGTGCGTGCCATAGCCCACGAATTTCCCGAACTGCCAATCCAGATCGGCGGCGGCATCCGCACCATGGACACCATTGAGTCGTACCTGAAGGCCGGCGTCAATTTTGTTATTCTTGGCACCAGTGCGGTGAAAGATCCAAGTTTTGTGACTGAAGCCTGCCGCCATTTTCGCGGCCATATTATTGTCGGCCTTGACGCCAAAAATGGCCTGGTGGCCACCGATGGCTGGGCGGAAGTCAGCGAGATAAAAGCGACTGAATTGGCCAAACAGTTTGAAACTGACGGTGTTTCGGCCATTGTCTATACCGATATCGACCGCGACGGCATGATGCAGGGTGTGAATGTGGAGGCCACCCTGGCGATGGCAAAGGCCAGCAGCATCCCCGTGATTGCCTCCGGTGGCATCACCAACCTCGACGATATCAAGGCCCTGTGCGAAGTGTCGGGCCAGGGTATTCTCGGTGCCATCACCGGGCGCGCCATCTACGAGGGCACCCTGGATCTTGCCGAAGCGCAGCGTTACTGCGATGCCCAGCGGCTGGCGCAATAGCGCTGAAGCCTCGCCCTTGCGAGGTTGAAGTTAGCAATAAAAAGCCCGACACAGGCAGTGTGCGGGCTTTTTTGTGGGCAAGAAAGCAGCCTTGTCAGGCAAAGATTTCCGCTAAAAAATTGAGCAGGCTCTGCCAGGAGCGCCGGTCGGCGGAAGGGTTGTAAACCGCGCCGAAATCAGGGTCGTTGGCGTCGGGGCGGGTGAAAGCATGCACAGTGCCGCCATAGGCGTGGATTTGCCAGTCGGCACCGGCTGTTGTCAATTCATCGCCCAGGTCGATAATGCTTTGCGCAGGCACCAGCGGGTCATCGTAGCCGTGCAGACACAGCACTTTGGCGCTGATTTTATTTCCCTCCGTATTGCCCGGCGCAGTGAAAAGGCCGTGGAAGCTCACCACTCCCTGCAGGTCAGCACCGCTGCGCGCCAGATCCAGTACGCACAGGCCGCCAAAACAAAAGCCCATGGCGGCGATGCGGTGTGTATCCACCTCGGGTAATTGTCGCGCCGTATCGAGCGCCAGATTAATACGCTGTTGCAAAGTGGCGCGATCAGCCAGTAGTGGCTGCATCATCGCAGAACATTCTTCGACGCCCGTCCCGAGCTTTCCCTCGCCGTACATGTCGATGGCAAAGCCCACATAGCCCAGTTCCGCCAGTTTGCGGGCTTTTTCGCCTTCGTGATCGCTGCGTCCTGCCCAGGTGTGCGCAATCAGCACGCCGGGACGTGGACCATTGATGCTGTCATCCCAGGCCAGGTAGCCCTTGAATTGCGTGGTGCCGTCACTGTATTCAACGATGCGGGTTTGAATGCTCATGGAGATCCCTTGTGGTGATGGATGGTTAAAAACGATCAGGCAAGCAGTGTAATTTGCCATTTTCCCTGACGCTACTGGCGTGCCGTTCCCAGGCTTGAGTTTGTCTGTGCCGAGCAACAAGAATGGGCAGAATCTCTACAGAGTGGCCTGAATTCTGGCCAAAAAGGGTAGATCAGCCGCTATTGCCACTAAGACCAAAGACTGCAAAAAACCGTTAAAAAAGCCGACAGCTCGATTGACTTTTCATAGTGAAGGATTATATTGGGCTTGCTAGAAAGACAGTTTGCTTTATGTACATCGGTCGAAGTTTACACTGCAGTACCTCGTCACGCCGTCATAAGTAACCCCTGGATTTCCTGCTTGGCGTCCGCAAGGGCAATTTGTGATACACCCGTCAGGGTATCTTGTTCAAGAAAGGTTAAGTTATGTCTACAACTACGGGCACTGTAAAGTGGTTCAACTCCGATAAAGGCTTTGGTTTCATCCAGCAGGATAACGGTCCAGATGTCTTTGTTCACTTCCGCGCTATCCTCGGTGATGGCTTCAAAAAACTGGAGGAAGGTCAGCGTGTTGAGTTCAAGGTAACTCAAGGTCAGAAAGGTCCCCAGGCAGAAGAAGTCAGAGTGATCTGATAATCGACTGACGAATTTATTTGGAAAACCCCGATTATGTGAATAATCGGGGTTTTTTTAACGCTGATTTTCAACTGGCAATCACCAGTATTCCAACAGGCGGCTAGTCGAATTCCGGCAAATCAGGTCTGCTTGTTGCTTCCTGGCCATTTTCCAGTGGTGTGCCGTCATTGGTGCGGTGGGAGTTGGGTGCCATTTCGATGGATTTTTCCGTTGCCTGAATGCCGATGTGGTAAACCGCATAGCCGGGCATGACCACCTGGTTAAGCGCCATCCCGATCACCCTGCCCTCAAAGGGCGAGTGCATGGGATATTCGAGATTGTTGATGGGGTCTACCACCTTGCCGAGCAAGTCTCCCGGTTTTATTTTTTCACCAATTTTGACGCGACTGAGCAACAGCCCCCCCTGCTCGCTTCTTACCCAGCGCGAATTCAGGTACACAGGCTCTACATTGGTCCAGTAGTAGGAGCGTTTATAGATGCCCATGCTGGTCATCAGGGTCAGAATTCGCTCAACGCCATCCTGTACAACATCCTCCTGAATACGCATCGGTTCCCCCAGCTCGAGGGTTACTGATGCAATCCCTGCATCAACGGCGGCGCTGCGCAGGGTGCCCTTGGCGCCAGGATTGTGGAGGGCGATGATGCCGCCAAAGCCATGTACCAGCTGGACTACCTTGTCATCGCGCATGTCGGCCCTTAACTGGGGCATATTGGTGCGGTGGAACGAGCCGGTATGTATGTCCACCAGGGCATCACAGTGGCGAACGATGTCGAGGAAAAAGCTGTGGGCTATGCGCGCGGCAGAACTGCCACCGGGATCGCCGGGAAAATAGCGGTTGAGGTCGCGGCGGTCCGGCAGATAGCGCGATGAGAGGCGAAAACCCTGCTGATTGACGATGGGCACGCCGATTACTGTCCCCGCCAGGTCTTCGGGCTTAAGGCCAAAGAATACCTTGCGAATTATCTCGATGCCGTTGATTTCATCGCCGTGCACCGCGCCAGTCAGGCACAGGGTTGGCCCCGGTGTCGCACCATTGAGTACCAGCACCGGTGTGGGTGAGGCTATGCCTTCGAAGGTGTCCAGAGGCATCCACGACAGGCGGGCGAATTTGGCAGGTTCAATGGTCTGGCCGAGGATAGTGATACTGCCATGGATCATGAGTTTTTCAGCCAGATTATTGCTTTTGGCCTTGCGGCCAAAAAGTCTGAAATCCGGTTTGAACAGTTTGGAGTGATCTGCCTCCGGTGCTTTCGGAAGCTGGTTATAGTCATCATCCATTGCGCTTTCCGTGGCCGCGACAGGCTGACCGAAGCCGAAGGCTGTCACGAGCAGGAAAAGGGATAACAGCCGGGTGAAAATCTGGTTAACGCCGTTGGACATGGTCGAGGTTTTCCGCAAGAGTCTGGGCACCGGAGCAGTGCCATTGTACGCACTATTGACACACAGCGGCACTGTTCACAATTACCTTGGCGGTATTCCGGGTTGGAGTCAAATTCCATCGACCTGGCCCCGGCCATTTCTTGTGGGAACAGTCACCCTTGTCTATGCTTGTTTCAGGATTGGATGTTTTCAAACTGGATAACAGGCAGATTCCCCTATGAAAAGACACTATTTTGTCAGCGACAATCTCGATGATCTGGAAAAAGTGGAGCAGGAACTGGAAGCGCAGGGGGTTCTAAGACCCCAGATCCATGTGCTCAGCAACAGCGAGTCAGAGCTGGAAGCCCATCACCTGCATCCGGTGACTGATTTCATGAAAACTGACGTAATCAGCAGTGGTTTGTGGGGGTTGTTGATCGGTGTGTTGGGGGCCGCCCTGGTCTTGGGTATTACTTTGGCAATGGGATGGGCCGAAGCGACAGGCTGGACGCCCTTTGTTTTTCTTGCCATTGTGGTGCTGGGTTTCTGCACCTGGGAAGGCGGATTCCTGGGGTTTCAGGAAAAAAACCGGCGCTTTAAGCGTTTTGAAGAGGTTATTCGCCATAACCGCCATGTGCTGTTTGTGGATGTCAAAGCCGAGCAGGAAGTTATTCTGAACAATGTCCTCGAGCGCCATCCCCACCTTAAACCCGCTGGCGATGGTGCCCCGGCCCCCGGATGGGTCATCGTAGGCGAGCAGCAATTACGGGATTTTATGCGCTGGGCACCCTGATTCATTTCTTTGGGCTGGGAATTTACCGGCCCGCCAAGTCAGGCTGGTTATTCAAACTGGCCTGTTCTTAGCAACACCATTGTGCAGGCTTCCTCAGTGGCGATGCCGTCCTCTTGCAGTTTGGCGGCGATGTCAGGCGCTTCTGTCCCCGGATTGAAAATAACCCGGGCCGGATTGATAGCGCGTATATCCTCCACCACATCCACCAAGCGCGCCGGGCCGATATAAACCGTCACCACATCAATGGCTTGCGGAATTTCCAGCAGGGATTTATAAGCCTTTACACCACCGACAGTGTCCTGGGTGGGTGATACGGGGAAAACCCGGTGGTGATTTTCAACCAGCATCTGCTGGGCCTGCCAGGCGCTGCGGTCAGTGGAGTTGGTGGCGCCTAGAATCGCAACATTCAGCATTGGGAGCCTTCATTGATAAGTGATTGGTCAGAATGATCATGGCTGGCAGGGATTTGGTCTGTCAAGTTGTCAGCAAGGACTTCTCAACGAGGCGCTTCTGATCTGGACAGACTGCAATCCGACCGGGATCTACAGACCAATACAGATTGATTAATCCCGGTAATTGGGTGTCAAAGAGCTGTGAGCTATCCGGCCGCAAGAAACAGCACGGGAGGAGGTATAAGGTATGAAAAAACTGACGCTTTGTCTGGCGTTGCCATTGCTGATTGCTGGCTGTGCCACCAGTGATTCAAGGCATACCGCCGAAGCTGAACAGGTGACATTGTTTGAGAAGGATGCCAAGGATGTGGTCATTCACTCCGGTTTTGGCTCCAGCAGGATCGAGAGCTGGCGGGTGGTGGATGACAGCACGATGATTATCGAGACTTTTGGTCATGGTGAGGTGGTCGCTACCTTTTCGATGCCATGCAGGGGTATCCGCACTGCCGACACCCTTGGTTTTGCGACCATGGGGCCCTTTGATCTGGACAAAACCACCAAAGTTATCCTGCCCGATGGCAGAAAGTGCTATTTCAAGGAACTCAAACCGCTGGTCAAGCTGGAAGACTCCGAGGGTGACGATAACTGATTGCTACTGTTACTGACTCCTGAATACCGGGGGCAATCAGCAACAAGGGCACTTGAAAACGATGCAGGACTAAGGCGGATGCAATGGTATCGGTGCCAAAGCCGTGGTCGCCGACAATCACAAACAGGGTTTCCTGCTTCTCCCGGCGATGTTAGGGGGCGATTCTTAAACGGGCCTTAAAGGAATGGGAGCAACCCGTTACGGGAGCCACTAGATACCGCGCTGCTTGCGGATCAGCTCATAGGCGGTCTGGATTTCCTGCGAGCGTTCGGTGGCGAGCTTGATCATATCTTCCGGCATGCCCTGACCCATAAGTTTGTCCGGGTGATTTTCGCTCATCAGCTTGCGGTAGGCCTTTTTAACCGCTGCATCGCTGGCGCCTGCTTCAACGCCGAGGGCTTCGTAAGCGGTGGCGAGCTCATCAGCCCTGCTCGGTCTGGCCTGACTGTAGCCGCCCTGGCCCTCGCCGTACCCCTTGAACTGGGTCTGGGCGCGAATCATGCGGATCAGCTGGTCAAACAGATTTCTGGAGATGCCCAGTCCGCTGGCTATCTGACGCAGAACCGTTTCTTCCTGGGCCGAGAGTGAGCCGTCGGCAAGGGCGAGGGACAGCAGATAATTAAGCAGCTGGCGGGCAAGATTGGGGAAGCGTCCACAATGGGTGCGAAACTGCTGCAATTGGTCATCGACCGAGAAATTGTCGAGGGAACCCTGCTTGAAGAGGGCGATGGCCTCGCGGCGATGCTCAGGAGTCAGCCCCATCTGGCCCATCAGCTGCTCGGTATGAGCCACTTCGACTTCGGAAATACGGCCATCCGCCTTGGCGAGTTTTCCCATCAGCAGGAAGGTGGTGCGAAAAAATACCGACTCGATTTCGTGGCGCTGCTGGGCGGATACGGGACGAAAGACATTGCTCAGGCCGCGATCAAAGTAATGACCGACGATAACACCGATAATCAGGCCCAGGGGGCCCGCTACCATCAGGCCAATTAAACCGGCAATTATTTTTCCAAACCACATGGTTGAATCAGGCTCCGGCGGTGATCAGCGATGGGTGGAATTGCCAGCAGAGGGCAATTCCGGGGGTGCGGGGTGTCAGTGGCAAACGGCAGGAATGCTAGCGAATCACAATGTCGGGATTGTAATTGACGGTGCCGTCTTCCTCGATAGTTGCCATTTTCTTGCCATCTGGACTTTTCAGTACGGCGATAGGGGTGGTAAACAGTGGTCGCCTGACCAGTTCAACAGTCCAGCCAAAATTCTGCAGTTCGCGCAGTGTGATCAGCTGAATGTTGTTGAGCAGCTTTTCCAGCTCACCTGGCACGGGGGGTAGACCCTTGCGGCGCTCTCTGTTCATGAACGACTCCTGTTCGTGTTTGTAGGGCATGCTCGGAACGCATTATAGACAAATTTCCACCCTCAAGTGAAAGGTTGGCGGAACTGTTATTCCCCCTGAATCTGTGGTGGGACGCAGGGCTGGCAAGTAGGGCATAATCCCGCGCCATGATTACCTTCGAACATATCAGTTTGCAGCGCGGCGCCAAGCCCCTGCTTGAAGACGCCAGTGCGGTTATTCATCCCGGCCAGAAAGTCGCCCTCATCGGCAGCAATGGGGCCGGCAAGTCGAGCCTGTTCCAGGCTTTGCTCGGCAAGCTTGCCATTGAGGCGGGCAGCCTGAATATTCCCCGCAGCTGGCGCATCGCCCATATGGCCCAGGAAGTGGAGGCTACGGAACGCAGTGCCCTGGAGTTTGTGCTCGATGGCGACCGCGAGCTGCGCGAAGTCGAAGCCGCCATCGCCGCCGCTGAAGCTGCCAACGATCATCAGCCCTTGGCATTGTTACACCAGCGGCTTGATGAGATGGAAGGCTACACAGCCCGGGTGCGGGCCGAAAAACTGATCCACGGACTGGGATTTTCCGCTCAGGAGTGTTTGCGCCCGGTGAGCAGTTTTTCCGGCGGCTGGCGCATTCGCCTCAATCTGGCCCAGGCGCTGATGTGCCCTTCCGACCTGTTGCTGCTCGATGAGCCCACCAACCACCTGGATATGGACGCCAGCCTGTGGCTGGAAGAGTGGCTGAAAAGCTATCCCGGTACCCTGGTGCTGGTTTCCCACGACCGGGATTTTATCGACAGTGTGTGTGAGATCATTTTCCATATCGAGCATCACAAGCTGTTCAGCTACAAAGGCAACTATTCTGCCTTTGAGCGCCAGCGCGCTGAACGGCTGATGCAGGTGCAGGCCAATTACGAGAAGCAACAGCAGCGCATTGTCGATATCCAGGGCTTTGTTAACCGCTTCCGCGCCAAGGCCACCAAGGCGCGCCAGGCCCAGAGCCGCCTCAAAGAGCTGGAGCGCATGGCGCTGCTGGAGCCAGCCCATGTTGATTCGCCCTTTGATTTCAGTTTTCCGGTGCCGGACAAGTTCAGCGATCCCTTGCTGTCCATCAACCTTGGCGTGCTGGGCTATGCCGCTAAGCCCGTGCTTGCTTCAGTCAATCTCAGCCTGCATCCGGGGTCGCGCCTGGCCCTGCTGGGCGCCAACGGCGCCGGTAAATCCACCCTGATCAAGACCCTGGCGGGCGAGCTGGCGCTGCTGGCGGGTGAGCTGACCCGGGGCGAACACCTCAAAACAGGCTATTTCAGCCAGCATCAGCTCGAAGCCCTGGATATGGCGGCCAGCCCGATTCTGCATCTGCAACGCCTGAGTCCGGCGGCAACCGAGCAGCAGATCCGCGATTTTCTCGGTGGCTTCAATTTTCGCGGCGATATGGCGCTGTCTACGGTCGGGCGTTTTTCCGGTGGCGAAAAGGCCCGCCTCGCGCTGGCCATCATTGTCTGGCAAAAGCCCAACCTGTTGCTGCTCGACGAGCCCACCAACCACCTCGACCTGGATATGCGCCACGCCCTCACCCTTGCCCTGCAAACCTTTGAAGGGGCTGTGGTGCTGGTATCCCACGACCGCCATCTGGTGCGCAACACCGCGGATCAGCTGCTGCTGGTCAGCGATGGCCGGGTCAGCGCATTTGACGGCGATCTCGATGATTACGGGCGCTGGCTGATGGCCCGCTTGCGCAGTGACAAGGCCGAGCGCCAGGCTGCGCCAGCGGTGAGTGAAGCGGGGGAGGAGACAAAAGCCCCGGATCGACGCCAGCAGCGCCAACAGGAAGCGGAATTGCGCAAACAGCTGGCGCCGTTGAAAAAAGCCCTGGAAGCCACTGAGCGCAAAATCGCCAAGGTGGAAACGGCTATTGCCGCCATTGAGGTCCAGTTGGCGGACAGTGCCATCTACGGCGCCGAGCAACGAGACAGGCTACAGGCGTTGTTGCTGGAGCAGGGCACACTCCGGCAGCAAAAAGACGATCTCGAAGAGGAGTGGTTCGGCCAGCAGGATCAGCTGGAGCAACTGGAGCTCTCCCAAACCGGCGCCTGATCAGCAGGATGGGCTTTGTCATGGCCCGTTCACACCCAGCTTTGACACTGGGTGTAAGCAAAGCCTGCCGCTATTGCAGCAAATCAGCCAAAAGCCCGCAGCAATGCCCTCTGGAGATTGGCATTGCCCGTTGGTTAAGGGCTAGAATAGCCCTCTTTTTTACCTGCAATCATTCGACAATAAGTCCAGAAATCTGGCTCGGGAATCTATCCGCCCTGAAAGCTTTTCGCTCTGGAAACTTTTCACTCAGGAAACTTTTTAATCAGGAAACTTTTCACTCAGGAAATAATGATCATGACCGATGACTCCTTCAAAGAGAGTGCCCTTCGCTATCACACCGATCCCACGCCCGGCAAACTGGCGATCCGCCCCACCAAGCCCCTGGCCAATGCCCGCGATCTGGCGCGGGCCTACTCTCCCGGTGTGGCGTACCCCTGTGAAGCGATTGCGGCCGATCCGAGGGAAGCGGCAAATCTCACCGCCCGCGGCAACCTGGTGGCGGTAATTACCAACGGCACCGCTGTGCTGGGACTGGGGGATATCGGTCCTCTGGCGTCCAAGCCGGTGATGGAAGGCAAGGCGGTGCTGTTCAAGAAGTTCGCCAATATCGATGTGTTCGATATTGAAATTGACGAGCTGGATGTGGACAAGCTGGTGGATGTAATTGCCTCCCTGGAACCCACGTTCGGAGGCATCAACCTCGAAGACATCAAGGCGCCGGAATGTTTTGAGGTGGAGCGCAAGCTCAAGGAGCGGATGAAAATCCCGGTTTTCCACGACGACCAGCACGGCACCGCCATTGTCTCTGCGGCGGCGGTCTACAACGGCCTGCGAATCGTCAACAAGAACATTGAAGACATCAAGCTGGTGGTATCCGGCGCGGGCGCCGCGAGTATCGCCTGTGTCGACCTGCTGTGCAGCATGGGGCTGCGCAAAGCAAATATCCGCATGATCGACCGCAGCGGTGTTATCTACAAGGGCCGCGCCGAGGGCATGAACCCCTGGAAAGAACAGTACGCGGTAGACACCAGCGACCGCACCCTGGACGATGCCATTGATAATGCCGACCTGTTTCTGGGGCTCTCCGGCCCCAATGTGCTGAGCGCCGAGATGGTTGTGAAAATGGCCCGCGACCCGCTGATCCTCGCCATGTCCAACCCGGTACCGGAAATCATGCCGGAAGTGGCCAGGGCTGCGCGCCCCGACGCCATTCTCGCCACCGGTCGTTCCGACTACCCCAACCAGGTCAACAACGTCCTGTGTTTTCCCTTTATCTTCCGCGGCGCCCTCGACTGTGGCGCCACCACCATCAACGAAGAGATGAAACAGGCCTGCGTGCGCGCCATTGCCGACCTGGCTCATCGCGAGATTACCGAAACCGTGGCCCAGGCCTATGTCGGCGAGGATCTCAAGTTTGGCCGCGAATACCTGATCCCCAAGCCCTTTGATCCGCGCCTGATCGAGGAGGTGCCGCTGGCGGTGGTTAAAGCGGCCATGGAGAGCGGTGTTGCTACCCGCCCCATCCACGATCTGGAAGCCTACCGCACCAGGTTGCACTCCTATGTCAGCGGCAGCCGTCTGTTCATGCAGCCCATTATCGAGCTGGCGCGCCGCAACCCTGCCCGCATTGTCTATGCCGAAGGTGAAAACGACGATGTGCTGCTGGCCATGCAGGCGGTGGTGGATGAGAAAATCGCCACGCCACTGCTGATCGGTCGCCCTGATGTGATCAACAGCAAGATTGAGAAGATGGGCCTGCGGATCCGCTCCGGTCAGGATATTGAAATCTTCGATGCCCGCCTGGCGGATCAGGATGACAAGTACTGGCAGTATTACCACGATCAGGTGGGCCGTTCCGGCATTTCCGTCGAGGCCGCCCGCAGCGCGGTACACAGCAATGCCACAGTGCTCGCCGCCATCATGGTGGCGATGGGTGAAGCGGATGGCATGATCTGCGGCAAGGTGGGCCGCTTTGACGAGCACCTCAAGGACATCACCCCTATCATTGGCCTCAGCCGTGGCAGCGGTCAGCTGTCTTCAGTTTGTGCCCTGTTGCTGGAAGATGGGCCGCTCTTTATCGCCGATCCCTTTGTCAATGTGGACCCGAGCGAGGAAGAAATCGTCGCCATTGCCAAGGACGCGATTGATTTCGTCAAGAACCGTTTCGATATCGAGCCCAAGGTAGCGCTGCTGTCGCACTCCAACTTTGGCACCTACGAAGACTGCTCCGCCATCAAGATGAAAAATGCCGCGGCGCAGCTGCGTGCCGATCTGCCCGGTATTGAAGTGGACGGTGAAATGCACGCCCTGTCGGCCCTCAACGAGAGCCTGCGCAATACCATCTACGGCAATGCCAATCTCACCGGACGCGCCAACCTGCTGGTTATGCCCAATATGGATGCGGCCAGCATTGCCCTGGGGCTGATCCGCTCACTGACCAATGCGCGGCTGGTGGGGCCTTTCCTCTACGGTCTCAACAAACCCGCTCATATCCTGATTCCCTCGGTATCCGGACGCGGTATTCTCAACACCAGCGCACTCACGGTGGCGGATGTGCTGTACCGCAAACAGAGCAAATAACCGTTTGTTTTGAGGTTGGTCGAGGTGCCGCAAACAAAAAAGGCAGGAAAGATTCCTGCCTTTTTTGTGGGGGTATGCAGCGGGTAGTTTCAGCGTTTATTGTGGCTGCTCGCCCATGCCTTCTTCAAGACCCTTGAGAAATTCTCCGAACTTCTTGCCCGCTTCATCCGGTGGCAGGTTCTGGTATTCCTCGAAATTGTTGCCAAAGTCTTCCATCCGGTCAGCCATCTGGCGGGCGGCATATTCGCTGCTGACATTGGAGAGGATCATCAGCGCGCCAATAATGCCGAATACCAGATTGGCGGTTTTGCGTTCGCGGCCATGGACATTCACGCTGGCTTCGATCATCAGGTAGCTGAGCCAGGCAATGCCGATAATGGTGCCGATATAGGGAATGATCGACAGAATCGCCATCACGGGATACACCGCTGTGGCTGCTGCAAGGCAGCGGAAGGCGGTTTCGTAGGATTCTTCCGACCCCATCAGTTTCCACACTACGAAGAGAATGGCTGCGCCAATAAAGGCCCCGATCACCGCACCGATGGGCAGTATCACAATAGCTGCAAAACCCCAGGCCAGCATACCCCCAGCGCCGGAACTGAACAGCGAGAGAATGGCAGAAATAACGCCCATGGCTACTGCCATAACCGCAATAAAAATCAGGGGTTCAACAAAGCCCCCGCTTTTGGCCATGGTCTGGTAATAACCGGCAGGGTTGGTGAGCACACTTTTGGCATCGTTGATCACTTTATTGATATCAAACTGGTTTGTTTCGCTCATGGTCCTTCTCCTGTTGCGTTTGTCTCCGCTGTGGTGGGGATATGACTGCTATGGTTGGGCTGCGCTGATTGTGCCGCGGGTTGAAGTCAGGAATGCACCTCGATATCGCTGGTTAAAATGGTGACAAGCCCATCGAGGTGGCGAACTGCTTCCTGGCCCAGTGTCGTCAGGTAGCCACCATCAGGCAGTGTTACCAGCCCTTTGGCATGGAGCCGCTCTATGGCAGCAATGGCGGCAGGTTCGGCATCGTGGTGGACCTTGATGCCCGCCAGGGTGGAGGCGGGATCGAACAGGGCGAGCATGTGGATTTCTTGCTGGATTTCAGTGGGAAGTGACATGAATGCTCCTGATTGTTGTTATCTGCCGGCACTATGTCCGGGTATGTCTGGGGAAAGGCTGCCGACATAATGTAACGGTAATTTCCCTCTCTGGCCATTTTTTTACCGAAAGAGGCAGCAGGATAATGCTGACAGCCGCTACTTCACAGAGCCAGCAATCATGGCCAGGCGCGCTGTGGCTGCGGTTATGGGGCTTGTCTTAGCGGTGACGGGTTTGCAGGCTACACCGGGTGCAGGCTAAACAGTGTGCAGGGAAATCGCGCTGGGGCGACGGCCAATCAACCGTCGCTGCGCTTGTGGTGGGCGCTCAGTCTGGCGATCTGGCCTGGCTTGCAATTGAGGTAGGCGGAGGAGCGCAACCAGGCCTTGTCGGGGTAGTACGAGAAAACGAACTGCCCATCCTTGAGCGTGTCCACCACCTGGCTGGCGACTTCCCGGCGCACGGCGGGGCAGCCGTGGCTGCGGCCTATCCTGCCGTGGCGCTCGATCCAGTCGGGATCAACATAGTCGGCACCGTGGATGACGATGGCGCGGTCGCGGGCGTTGTCGTTTATGCCCGGTTCCATGCCATCCATGCGCAGGGAGTAGCCGTGGCTGCCCACATAGCTTTCCTGGGAGCGAAACAGGCCGATACTGGATTGATGGCTGCCCTCCCGGTTGGAGAAGGTGGTGGCGAAATTTTCGCCGGAGTTCCTGCCGTGGGCGACCAGTTCCTCCAGTACCAGGGATTTGCTGGCGAGATCGAAAATCCACAGCCGTGGCTCGGAAGAGGGGCGCGAAAAGTCGATAACAGCCAGGCGCTCGGCACCGGGCTGGCCGCCCCTGACAGCGCAATCCATGGCGGCAATGGCTTTTTTCAGCACCGCCTTGCTGAGCGTTGGCGCCTGCTGGGCCAGCCGCTCAGTGAGGGAATGCTTGGTAGATGGGCTAGGGAGTGAGGACGGTGCTGCGATGCCGGTAGCGGCAAATGCGATGCCGGTAGCGGCAAAACAAAGGGAGAGAACAGCGAGCAAACGCCGGCAAGCAGTGTTGTTCATTTGGTATTGTGCCTCTTTTCCAGTAGTCTTGAATACTCGTCCAGCAGGTTTGAATACTGGTTGGTTGTTAGCGGTCTTCCAGACTCTGAAGGGCTGCAGGCTGACAGATTTTGAATAATAGTGTGCTGCGCCGGTTGCCCATGATCGACTACTCATCACTGAGTGCCAGTTCGATGCGGGGATTCTAGCAGGCAATGGCCCGGAGAAAAACCGTTGTATAAAATTTGTACACTGTGGTGCGGTGTGTGGACATTACTGGCAGTCGCCGTATCCGCAGGCATATCGTCGGCAAGTGCTGTAACTGTAGCCTCTGACCCATCCTCCAGCCTGCAGCGGCAACTGGCCAACCCAGCCCCCGCTTGTGTTATCAGCGCCGTCGATGACGACCATCCTGTTGCCCGCACTGTCGCTGGTTTGTATGCCGACAATGATTTCAGGCCACTATGGCTCGATTCCCAGCGTTATGAATCCCTGATTCTGGCTATCGACGGACTGGTGGAGGACGGTCTCGACCCCCTCGATTACGGTGTCATGCAGCTGCGTGAGCTGCGGGATATTGCCGTCACTGATCACGATGCCCTGGTGTGCAGGGAGTTGCAGGCATCCTATGGCTACCTTAATGCGCTCTACCACCTCAGTCATGGCAAATTGAACGCTGAAGCACTTGAGCCTCTGTGGCGCGCGCCGCGCGCGGATGGTGCGCTGACGGAGGTTGCGCCCCTGGTGGGGCTTGAACACCAGGCACAGCTGGATACCCTGGCCCAGCTGGAGAGCCTCGCCGCTTCCGGTCTTGCCGATATCGGCGTGGCATTCCAGCGGGCGCGGCCCGGCTTGGCACGCTATCACCAGTTGCGCCAGGCCTATGGCCAGTGGCGCGATCAATACCGCTTTGTGGGCTGGCCGCAGGTGCCGCCGGGGCCAATCCTGCGGCCCGGCATGGAGGATAGCCGGACGCCGCTGGTACGCCAGCGCCTTGAGGCGGAAGGCTATCTGAGCCCTGCAGGCGGCGAAATGGCTGGTCGTGAAATGGCTGCTCCTGAAGTGGCTGCTCCTGAAGTAGCTAGTCCTGAAGTAGCTAGTGCTGAACAGTACGATGAAACACTCTCAGCAGCGGTCAGGGAATTCCAGCGCCGTCATCGCCTCAAAACCGATGGCATAGTAGGTCCGCAAACCCGGCAGGAGATGAACCTGTCCCGCGCCTTCCGCTATGACCAGATCAGGGCCAATCTTGAGCGTTTGCGCTGGCTGTGGCGCGAGATTGAGTTCAACACCGTGCTGGTGGATATCGCCGGTGCCGAGGTCATTTACCTGCGCGATTACGCCCCCCTGTGGCGCAGCCGGGTGCAGGTTGGCACCAGCGCCCGGCCCACACCTGTGCTCAAATCGCGCATTACCCACCTCACCTTTAATCCCACCTGGACGGTGCCGCCCACCATCTATCGCAAGGACAAGCTGCCGGAAATTCGCCGCGATATCGGCTATCTGGCGAAAAACCGCATCAGGGTGCTGGGTCCGGATGGGCGGCAGCTCGACCCCTATGCCATCAACTGGAACAACCCGGGCGCCATCCGGCTGCGCCAGGACGCCGGACCCAACAATGCGCTTGGGCTGGTGGCGATACGGTTCCCCAACCCCTTTGCCGTGTATCTGCACGACACCCCGAACCGCAAGCTGTTCGCCAATGAACAGCGCACCACCAGTTCCGGCTGTGTGCGGGTCGAGGGGGCCATGGATCTTTCATCTATACTTTTTGAAGGGGTCAGCGAGGACAAGCGCTTGCAGATCGAGGCGATCAAGGCCAGCGGTCGCACCCGCAATGTCAACCTGCCGACCCCGGTGCCCATTGTGCTGGCCTATTGGACCGTGGATGTGGATGAGGACGGTGAGCTAGAGTTCCGCCCCGATATCTACTCTCGCGATGACGCACTGGTGAATGCCTTGCGCGCAGGGGGAAATTAACAGCACAGATGTTCAGTCGAGATTGAACATCAGGGGCAATCGGAAGTCACGGTTACAGTTGTAAGCATTTTATCCAGTCATCAGCGGGTGGAGGCAAATGATGAAAATCAGGATTGTTGTGTGTGATTCAAGTCGTATGCGTTACTTTGCCAAGGACCAGGACAGCGGTGTCCTGCACGAAATTGCGGACAGGGTTCACGAGGCTTCCCGCCAGCGGATACAGGACATAGCCAGTGACCGCCCGGGGCGTGATCGCGGTCGCGATGGCGGTAGTGGTGCCCACAGTCTCAATGATAACCGCGAGGTTCACAGCCATACGGTGGGCCTGTTTGCCCGCGAGGTAGCCGAAGTGCTCAACAGTGATGCCCTGGCGGGCGAGATCATCCGGCTCTACATTCTTGCCCCGCCTGAATTTCTCGGCATGTTGCGCAAGGAGCTGCACCCGGTCACTGCCGCCCTGACCACCGACAAGGCGGTCAATGTGGTGGAGGAAAGCCTCGACAAAATCCGCCGCCAGTTGCCAGCGGCGTTGTAAGTCACAGGCTTAATGGCGGACAATAACCCGGGCAGGGGCTGACAGTTTTTCTCCCCTTGACCAAATCCTCGCGCTGGAATGAAAAGCCAGGCAAAGGGACAAAGCCATAACAATAAATTCCGGAGTAACCCTATGTGGCGAATAACTGCATTTCTCAAATGCTCGGCAAATAGTGATCGCGAAACATTTGTATCCCATCTGAAAGACGTCTGGGCACCAGCCATTGCCAACCAGGCAGGGCATAAAGATGTACTGATAAAACTGATGATCAACCTGCCCATGGATCTCACCAGCACAGCGCTGGAGGAGGTTTTCCCACCCCATTTTGACGCCTTGGTCGAGCTCTTTTACGACGACTACAACAGCGCCATGCAGGGTCTTGACAGCCTGTCAGAACCGCCCGCCAACGCCCGCCTCGAGGCGTTGGTAGATCAGCAGGCCAGCGCCGTTTTCCTCGGTGAAGTGCGCCCCAAAAAACCGGATGAGCTCGCTGCGACCGGCGTGAGGATGACGGTGGCAGGCCATGTGGTGGATGGTATGGCGGTCGAAGATGCCCAGCGCTACTGGAATGATGTTCATCCTGTCGTAGCGCAGCAGGCGCCGGAAACCTGGAACCGCCTCACCCTTTACACCCAGGTGCATGGCCGCAAGATTTCCGGTGAAGGGCTGGCTCAATGGCTCGGCCCCTACCAGTTCTTCCCCATGTGCGCCGATATGGGAGCCAGCAGTATCGACGAAATGCTTATCGCCTACGGCAACGACCAGTACATGGCCATCGTGCGTCCCGACGAGCAGAAATTCAGTAAACCCGAAGAGATGCTAACCTTTGTCACCGACAGGAAGGTGACCGTACTAGACCGTGGCTAGTCGTCGGCACTGTCGAAAATCACCACCTCGTCAGTGAGGAAATGGATCAGATCTCCGCGGATCACAAAGCGGGCTTCATCCTCCGCCAGGGTCTCCATGGCTTTCTGATCGCCAAACAGGTCGAGGGCGATATCCATGGATTTGAACCAGATTTCCGGGCCGCCGTCGAAATCGAGCTGCGGATCGGGGTGGTGGTAGTCGAGCAACACATGGTTCTGGATATAGCGCACTGTGCGGCCGCGGTTGATGGCTTCTGAATCGCCGTAGGGAGCGTGGACATCCTGATAATACTGCAGGGCCTCAAGGCGCGACAGGTGGGGCAGGCGCTTGAAAAAGGCAAAGGCCTTGATCGGCAAATGGGATTTGTCGCGGTTGTGAATCCACACCTCGTCCACCAGCAGGTTGAGGGTGTCGCTGATGACCTGCGGATTGGAACCCAGGAGCTGTTGATACTGACTGTCGGCCAGCACTTTTTCAGCGGCGACGCGGCTGTCGAAATAATAGGTGCCAACACCGGCCCAGCGGGCATTTTGAATGCCATCCTCATGGCGGATTTCCAGCGGCAATGCATGGTGGTGGACAGCCTTGACCAGATGGGCATTGACAGTAGGAATGGCGTGAAAAGCCGGGAAAAAATCGCGCTGCCAAAAGTCACGCACGGTATCGGCCGTCGCGCTGGCCGGGGATTTGATCAGGGTCATCAGTTTAATCACAGGGTGCTCCGTTTTTTATAATCAGGCATTTTGCAGAGTGAAGTTTTAAGAGTCAGACATTGCGACAGTAATAATCACAGAGGATAGCATGATGAAAAGACTGGAAGGAAAAGTGGCCATTGTCTCCGGCGCCCGCGAAGTGGGTGCCATCGGTGGCGCCACAGCGCTGCGACTTGCCGCAGAGGGCGCCAAAGTGGTGGTGGCGGATACGGACCTGGCCGGTGCCGAGAGTGTTGTACAGGCGATTGCTGAGCAGGGTGGCGAGGCTATGGCTTTGCGCCTCGACCTTGGCGATATCAACAGCATCAACGGATTTTTTGCCGCCGTGGTGGAGCGTTTTGGGACGGTGGATATTTTGCACAACAACGCCGCCATTACCAATATGGAACAGATGGTGGGCGATATGGCCATCGAGCACATGGACCCGGATGTGTGGGATCGGGCTTTCCATATCAATACCCGCGGCACCATGCTGATGATCAAGACTGTGCTGCCGATCATGTTCAAGGGCGGCGGTGGCTCCATTATCAACACTAGTTCCGGCGCGTCGCTGCGCGGGGATTTTTACGCCCCGGCCTATGCCGCGTCAAAGGCGGCTATCAACTGCCTCGGACTCTATGTGGCAACCCAGTACGGTTCGCGCAATATTCGCTGCAATACGGTCTCTCCCGGCCTGATCCTCACCCCCAATGCGAAAGAGAACAACAGTGCCGAACAGTTGCAGCTGATCGGTTCCCACGCGTTGGTGCCGGAGCTCGGTGAGCCGCGGGATATTGCCGCCGCAGTGGCGTACCTGGCATCTGATGATGCCCGCAATGTCACCGGGCAGGTGCTGGTGGTGGATGGCGGTTATATCTCCCATATGCCCCATGTGGCGGGAAACCGGGATAACTTCAACGCCAATCCCAGCGGGCGTTCCTGCTGATCGGGTTGCAGTACTAGAACTCGTACTCGACACCGGCCCTGACCGTCTGGTCGGGGCTGGCGTGGTCGAGGCCGAACAGCAGCCCCAGTTCCCAGCGCAGGTTGCGGCGGATGCCGAGCTTGATACTGCCCATCATGGCCGGTCCCAGGGCGCGGGTGTCCTCGCCGCTGTGGAATTCCAGCGCTGGTTCAAAAAAGGGAGAGTAGCGGTAGCGTGCCTGCAGGCCGAGGCGGCTCTCCACTTCATCGTCGATATCGCTGCCCCATTCCTGGCTGACCATAACATTGCCGGTCACACTCCATTGCCCCAGTTCCTTTTCCGCCAGGATGCCGGTGCCCAATTCCCAGATATCGGCGCCGATATATTTTTCCAGCTCCACCACCATGCCCCAGTCGGCCCAGTACTCTCCCTGTTCGGTGAGCTGGTGCAGCACTTCCAGTTCGACGGCTTCAACCTCCTGACTGCTGTTGGCTGACTGCTCGGTGACAATATAGGCCTCGCCAAACCAGCGCTCGCCAAAGGCGCGGCCATAGGCAAAGCGCTGCAACTGTTCGCGGTCATCGCGACCGGGCTGGCTGTCCTGCCACACCATGCGCCATTCCAGTTCCTGCTCCAGGGGTTCCACATAGGGATGGTAGATTTTGTCCACCACGATGCCGTCAGCCGACACGGCTAAAGGTAGCAACAGGCATGGGGCCAGAAGGATTGCAAAGAGAGGATGTGGTGTTTTGCGCATAGTGTTCAGGACCCGCTCCTGTGCGAGGTGAGTTTCATTCTGGTTGCAGCGCTTGTCGGCGTTGTATCGCAATGCCAGGCAACGCCAGCGCCAGCAGCAAACCCAAGCCACCCAGATAAGCCGTCAGCTGCATCAGGGTGGGGGTGGCTTCATAGCCGATCAGGGCATAAAACAGTTGCCCGGCGAGGGAATCCTCGGGCAGTATCCGCGAGCTGTCCCAAAGGGTAGCGCCCGCTGGCAGCAGGTCTGCCTGGATCAGCATCTGCGCAGCCTGCGACAGCATATTGCCGCCAAACAGCGCCAGCAGCAGCAAGGCAATGGTCTGGCCACTGCGCGGCGAAAAGTTGAGCAGGCCGTAGTAAAACAGCGCGCCGATGCTGCAACCGATACCGGTGCCGAGGATTGTTCCCAACAGCAAGGGGGTGACCAGCTCGGGTTTGGTCATCAGGCCTGAGAGGTAAAGCAGGATTTCAAATCCTTCGCGCGCCACTGCCAGGGCGACAACCAATGCCATAAGGATACTGACAAGTCGTGTCCGGTGAGGCGCCGGACGGCAAATCAATACCGTCAGGATCGCCAGACTGATAAAGATGGCCACCTGCATACTGGCGTTGGTTATTTCCTGGCCGGTGTATTCAAACATTTCCGACACCCGGGCGATCTGGCTGGCATAAATGACCGCCCCCACCATACCTGCGCCAAGGCCATACAGCACCCAGCGGGCATCAATGCCACGCAGGCGCGTAAAAACCAGCAACAGGCTGATAACCAGGGCTGCTTCGAGAATTTCCCGTAGAACAATGATCAGGGTTGAAAGCAGCATGGCATCCTCACTCCGCGATCACCTTGCCCTGGGCCGTCCTGGGGAAAAACTCGCCAAAAAACGGATATTCCCCAGGTGGCAGGGGGCCGATAAAAATCACACTGGTGGCGCCGCCGGGAATGATTTTTTCCCGGTTCAGTTCATAGCTTTCGAACTCTTCCGCCGTTGGGTCGCGATTGATCACCACCAGCTTTACCTTGGTGTTGGCGGGTATCTTCACGTTGGAGGGGTAGAACAGGTGGTCGCGGATTTCAATCTTGACCAGTGGCGGCGCGGCCAGCACTTGAGGCACAACAGCGATGCTGGCAGCCAGCAATAGTGTGTGCAACGGTGATAAAGGGAAGCATCTCATCAGCTGAGGTTTCCTGTGTTATCGCGCTTTGGCAGGGATGCCGGTGATGAAGAGTTTGATAGTGCCGGAAACGTCACGGAAAAACACGCGCCGCTGGCGAAGCGCGAGTGTGTGACTTCAATGTGTGCCTGGTGAAGCTCGGCGATATTCTTGACGATGGCAAGCCCCAGCCCGCAACCCGGTTGACCGGAATCGTGGCGGTCGCCACTGACCCGGTGGAAGCGCTCGAAAATCCGCTCGCGGTCCTGCCCGGCAATGCCCGGGCCGTTGTCCTCAACCCGGACAATCACCGCGCCTGCTGCAGCGGCTACCTCCACCAAAATATGTCCGCCCGCCGGGGTGTACTTGTTGGCATTGGCCAGCAAATTGGCGAGCAGGGTTTGCAGGGCAAAGGGATCGCCCTCCACGGTCACACTGGCAGCATCGGTGTCACCGAGCAATTCAATACTCTGGCCCCTGGTTTCGAATTCGGCGTACATCTCGGCAATCACGCTTGCCGCCAGGTTGTGGAGATTGACCGGGCGGAAACTGGCGCTGAACTGTTCCGGCGCGCTGCGGTAGAGGGCGAGAATCTGTTCCACCAGGTGTTGCATGCGCTGGATGCCATCATGCAGCTGGCGCAGCTCTTCCGAGTGGTCGGGATGCTGTTGTTCCAGATTGTGGAGCTGCAACTTGAGCACGCTGATAGGCGTGCGCAGCTCGTGGGCGGCGTCGGAGGCAAAGCGTTTTTCCCGCTCGAAGGCATCGTTGAGGCGTGTCAGCAGGCCGTTTACCGAGTTCAGCACCTGGTCGAGTTCGCGCGGCTGGGTGGCGAGAGTGACCGGGCTGAGGTCGCGGTACTCTTTTTCTCGCAAACGCGCGGCCAGTTCCCGCAGCGGGCCAAGGCCCTTGCCGACAATCAGCCAGATCAGCAGCCCCGACAGAGGCAGACCGATAACGACAGGAAGAATGGCTTCGAGAATGACATTCTCCGCCAACTGAAAGCGGACATCTGTGCGCGCAGCGGCCACGGCAATCAGGTTGTCCTGCTCCACCAAATGCACATAGGTGCGCCAGCGGTAGCCAGCAAAATTGGCGTAACCAAAACCCGGTGTGAGCTCCACCAGCGCTGTGCTGCTGGCATTGGAACTGCGCGCCAGCAAGGTGGCGCTGCCATCGGCCTGGGGCTGCCACAGCTGGTAGGCAATATGGATTGGCTGGCCGTTGCTGATCGGATGGTCGCCGCGCAGATTGACGGCAAATTGGGCCAACTCCTGAAGCTGGCTGTCGAACAGGCTTTCGGCCTCGGCCATACTGGAGCGGTAGCCCTGCACGGCGGCCACAAACACCACCAGTACCAGGGTGGCAAGGGTGGCTATCACCAGGAAGACGCGGATTGATCTCAAGGAAGAGCTACCTTGTAGCCCACACCTCGCACAGTGTGAATAAAATCGCTGCCGAGTTTTTTGCGCAGGTGATGGACATGCACCTCCACGGTGTTGCTCGCCACTTCCTCGCCCCAGCTGTAGAGGCGCGATTCGAGACTGGCTCGGGTCAGCACTTTGCCAGCGTTTTCCATCAACACCCGCAGCAGCATAAATTCGCGGCGCGACAATTCCAGCGCCTGGCCGTTGAAAGTAACACTGGCCTGGGCCGTGTCCAAAGCTACCGGTCCGATAGTTATTGCACTGGTTTTGGTGGTGGACAGGCGCCGCTCCAGCACTCGCAGGCGGGCAAACAGTTCCGCCATGTCAAAGGGTTTGGTGAGGTAATCGTCGGCGCCGCCGTCGAGGCCTGTCACCTTGGCATCCATACTGTCGCGGGCCGTGAGCAGCAACACAGGCAGCTCCTTGTTCACTTCGCGCATCCGTTTCAACACGGTAAAACCGTCCATGTCCGGCAATCCCAGATCGAGGATGATGATATCCGGCGCATCGGTTTTGAGGGCGTGGAGGCCGTGCTGGCCGCGCTCCACGGCGTTGACCACATAGCCTTTTACGCCGAGCGCCCTGGCAAGGCTCTCGGCGAGGGCTTTATCGTCTTCGATCAGTAAAATATGCATGGCAGCCTGTCGGACTTAGGTCTGTTCTACTACAGCAAAGCCGGATTTGGTCATTTTTTAGCCTCTTTCTCGTTAAATAGCACCACTATGCCCAATACGTTTCACGGGGCAGGCTCTTCGCCTCGAAAGAGACTAAAAAATGCCTCAAACCGGGCTTTCCCTCGTGACGAACGCCTAAGTCCGACAGGCTGCCAGCCTATTCTGCGGACTTTTCCCGCACTTTGGCCACCTTTTCCTGCACCTTGGTCAGTGCGGCAGCAATTTCTTTTTGCCGCCCGACATCAGCCACCGCGCGACCGGGGCGCGTCGATGCCTGACTGGCTTTGAGCAGGTAGCGTTCAGCTTCGCCGTAACGTCGTTCCTTGAAGAGAAAATCCCCGTAAAAATAATTGCTGTCGATGCCGTGGGGATTGATGGCCAGGGCTTTTTTCAGCAGCTCTTCGGCCTTGTCGCTGTCACCAAAGCCCACCGGCCAGCCAGGTACATTGAAGTAAAGAGTGCCAAGGCTGGTATAGGCCGAACCGGCCAGGGCCTGGTCATCGAGGGACAGGGCTTTCTCCAGATCCATTTTTGATGCCTTGGCATATTTCAGGGCGCCCAGTCCGCCTTTGGCGCCGGCATAGGTGGACTTGATAATGCCGCTCCAGATCCAGCTCTCCGCCCTCTGCGGGTATTGCGTCGTGACCAGCTCCGCCTCCTTGATCAGTTGTTCAAAGCTGGTGAGGCGGGTTTTGCCACTCAGCTGGTAATTGATTTCGGCCCAGCGGGTTTGCAAGTGGCTGATATCGCTGTCGAGATCGGCAAGGGCGCCGACACTGGCCAGCATCAGTGCAAACGTGAGTGTCTGTAAATAACGAAGGGCTTTCATGGCGTATATCCTGAGTTATGGCTTGTGGGCAGTGTGGGGATTGGTGATGCAGTTGTGGACACTGTTCGAGTCGCGGGAATCGCTGCCTGCAAAGTGGCGAATGGTGCCCAGCTGTTTCGCCAGGGCCCTGTCCACCAGACCAGGCAGCAGGCTGTTGATGCGGACAAAGAGCTTTTCCGGACAACCCAGAAAACGGTTCCCGCCGCGTTTGCCTCCCAGCAGGCGCACCAGTTCGTCGGCTACCAGCAAGGGATCATCCATGGCGTTGCCGAGGGCTTCATTCATGGCCACCACCTGGTCGTCATTGAGGGCGGTGCGGGTGGCGCGAGGTGCCAGGTAGTGGACCTTCACGGTACTGCCACTGAGTTCACGGCGCAGGGCTTCAGAAAATCCACGCAGACCGAACTTGCTGGCGCTATAGGCGACAAAGGCGGGGTGGCCGATGCTGCCAAAGGTGGAGCCGATATTGACAATGGCGGCCTCAGGGCGGCTGTGCAGCAGGGGCAGTAACAAGCTGGTCAGCAACATGGGCGCGACCAGATTGAGCTGCACAAGATGCGCAATGGCTGCGGGGGATTGCTCCTCGTAAAAGCCGAACAACTGGCTGCCAGCATTGTTGATCAGAACGTCGACCCCCTGCTCACTGCAGGCTTGCACGACTGTTTCCAGTCCCTCGTCGGTGGCGATGTCGGCAGCAACAGGAACTGGCTGGCGGTTAACGGGCAGTGACAGTGTTGCGCTGATGAGGCTGGATTCCTGGGCCAGTTTCGCGCTATTGCGCCCCACCAGGATCAGCCGCGCACCCTGTTCCGCCAGGCGTTGCGAAAAGGCGCAACCGATCCCGCCTGTGGCGCCGGTAATGAGTATGGTTTTGTCCTGGAGGTTCATGGGCAGTGTTCCGCTAGAGGTTTCTTCGAGAGGGAAAGTCAGGCACGGCTTCAGGCAGCCACAGAATGTTGGTTATGGCCGAGGCTGCGGAAAATATTGCCGTACAGCTGGAAAAACATTTTTGCGCTGTGGATGATCAACGCCTGCTCGGCGGGATCGTCAATACGGTTCATCAGACCTTCAAAAAAATGCATGTGAGAAATATCCAGCGCCCCGTGGGAGCTCAGGTAGCTGAAGGCCTCGGGCGGCAGTTTCAGATGCTGGCCGATGCACTCGGCGGCGCGGCTGGCGATGCTGGTGCTGGTGCCTTCGAGCACAAACACCATGCCGAAAAATCCCAGCGGGTTGACCCGCTGCACCATGTCATACGCATAGGCCACCATCAGCTCTGTGGCTGCAGATGGCTGGCTGAGGCGTGCCTGTTCGCGGTCGCCGCCACAGACCGCAATGTCGTTGAGAATCCACTCCTGGTGGCCGAGTTCTTCTTCGATATATTCCGCCAGGGCGTCCCGCAACCATTCCCTGTTGCCGTCGATACGCGATCCAGCAGCCATCAGCAGCGGCACCGTGTGCCTGACGTGGTGATAGGCCTGGGTGAGAAAGGCTATGTAGTCCTCACGGCTGATGCGCTGGTTGAGGGCGTTGGTAATGATCGGCGCGGCCAGCAGGTGGCCGCGCTCGGCGGCGGTGGCTTCAACCAGTTGTTGATAGAACGTCATAGTGTGACCTCGGCAGGTTTTTCGTAGAGAGTTTCCAGGGCTGCGGCAAAGTGATGGTGAATCTCTGCCCGGCGCGGTTTGCCGGTGGCTGTGAGCAGGTCGGGTACTGCGGCGAGTGGCTCGGCGAGCCGCTGCCAGGCCTGCACCCGGGCGTAGTCCGGCAGTTGCTGGTTGCAATGGCTGATCCAGTGATTGATGGCGTTATCGTCAATGCCGGGTTGCGGGCAGATCAGCGCTGTCAGCCAGGGCCGGGCGTCACCGAACACAATGCAGTCGCAGATCAGCGGGCTGGCCATCAATTCGCTCTCCACCCACTCCGGGCTGATGTTGCGGCCAAAGCTGCTGATCAGCAGGTTCTTGCTGCGGCCACTGAGGTGCAAAAAGCCAGCGCTGTCCAGGGTGCCGAGATCGCCACTGCGCACCTTGCTCTGGTGCCAGCTGTCAGGTTCCCCCACGTAGCCGAGGAACGGGTTGCCGGCGATGGTGATCTCGCCAGCGTCACTGTGCACTTCAAGATGAGGCAGCGGTTGTCCAGCGGAGCCGGGTCGATCTCGCTGCGGGGTGTTAAGGCTCACCACCGAGGCGCACTCCGACAGTCCATAACCTTCGTAAACGGGCAGGCCATAATCCCGCGCCCGCAGAATCTGACGGGCGGATACCCGCGCCCCACCGACAGCAATGAACTGAAGGCTTGCAGGCGGTTGCCAGCCCTGTTCACAGGCGCTGACCAGGGCACTGAGCAGCTGCGGGACAAGGATCAGGCTGTTGGGCTGGTGCTGATCGATCGCGCGGGCCAATGCGCCGATATTGAGCGTTGAGCTGCCACCCAGGCCAATGGTGGCCAGGTCCGGCACTCGCACTTCGCCCCCCGCCAGCAGACAGGTGTAAACCCCGGCCACGTTTTCGAGCAGTACGCTGAGGGGCAGCAGGCACAGGTGTCTGGGGCGCGTGAGGGCCACCACATCCCGCAGCGCCAGGGCCTGGCGAATCAGTTGATCGTTGCCAAGGCATACCCCCTTGGGCGCGCCGGTGGAGCCGGAGGTATAGGTGATTTTGCCGGTGCCGTCTGGCACACAACCTGTTTCAGCCAAGGCTTCAGGGGCTGATGGCGAGCGGGTCAGGACAGAAAGTGACGTGCAATCGCTCAGGCCGGCGCGGCTGAATTCGATACCAAGGTTCTGCAACGACTGTGGATTGTCGGTCAGAACCACATCCACAGCCGTCTGTAGCATGGCGTGGCGCAGCTGCCCGGCAGAGAAAAACCCGGGTAGTGGCAGGAGAGGGATACCTGCCAGCTGGCAGGCGAGATCGGCAATCATCCAGTCGCAGCCGTTGCGGGCCTGCAATGCCGCCCGCTGCGCGCCTTGAGTAACCAGCTGAAGCGCCAGTTGGCCGCTTTTGTGGCGCAGGTCGGCGACACTCAGGAACTGCTTGCCGTGAGTGATGGCAACAACGCTGTCGTCGCGGTAAACAGCGTGTGCAAGCAGGTCGTGGTGGCGGTTATGCGTCATGCGGCGCGACCATTGAGGCCCGCCGCCATGGCGGCTATGTCATTTTCAAACAGTGCAAGGATGGCGGCCATTTGCGGGTTGTCGTTACAGATGGCCATGCTTTGTGCAACAAATCCCGCCACAACCTGGGGTTTGTTGTTGTAGTAATTTCCCCACTGGCGCTGATCCCCGGGCAGCGCCTCCGGGCTTGCCGGGCAGATGGGCTGGAGGGCAAAACCCATTTTCAGGATTCCCCGCTGCAGCTGAGGCGTGCCGGTGAACATGACCCACTGGTAACCGGCCCGCTGTACCACCGCCAATACGATGAGAAACAGCAGGGAGCTGGCGCCATTGCGATCAGCTACCAGGTTGCCTATTTCGATAATGCCAGTGCGGGATAGCGGCGACTGGATCAGGGTGGCAATGGCCTGTTCGGCATGGATGCCCAGCGAATGCAGCAGGTAGTGTTCCAGAAACAGGCGGTTGCCGCCTGCGGGGCGCAGTCCCAGAGCGGCACAGAGTTGGCTGTTGCGCCGCAGGGTTACCAGCGTGGGGAGGAATTCACTGATCACAGCCTGGTGATGCCGCCTGAAGCGTTCGGCGATAAAGCCTTCGGCTGCAGCCCGGGCGTTACTTTGGCAATCGAGCAGTTCGAACAGCGGCCCTGGAATCAAATGTCTTTGCAGCGAATGGCGCAGCCCTTTTGACGGCAAGCTTGCATCACTCAGTGGCGACGGCAGTTTCTTGAGCTGGGATTCCATACATGGCCCTCCGGGCAAACCTGTTGGCGTTTGTGTGTCTGTGCAGACAACATGGGCCTAGGTTAGGGGAGGGTGCTTAAGGGAATATTAAGAGTTGTGGGTTGTGGGGTCGTTGTTGTGCCAGCGGGATTCGATCTGGCGGATCAGCTCCGGCAGCTCCCGTGCCGCCACCGGCTTGCCGAACAGGAAACCTTGCACCAGCTCGCAGCCAATGCTGTCGAGTGCCTCCAGCTGAGCCACTGTTTCAACGCCCTGGGCAATGGCGTCAACCTTCATGCTATGCGCCATGGCGATAATGGCTGAGACAATAGTGAAGTTATCCTGGTTGGTATGGATATTTGATATCAGGGAAAAATCAATTTTTACCGCCCGCACCGGTGGCTCCTTGAGCTGGCGCAGGGGCGCATGGCCGGTAACAAAATGATCAACCACCAGGTTGATGCCGCAGCTTTTGAGGCGATTGAGGATATTGCCGGTTTCTGTGTTATGAAAGGCAAAGTTCGATTCGTCAATTTCCAGGGATAACAGGCAGGGTTCGAGACCAGTGCTGTTGAGCACCCTGGTCAGGAGGTCGCCCAGATCGGGGTGGCGGAACTGCCGCGCCGAGAGATTTACCGACAGGCCAATGCGGTTCGCGCCGCGTCCCTGGTTCACCAGGCGGATTTCTTCAACAGCCTGGCGCAGAACGTGTTCACCGAGTCGGATAATCAGCCCGGAATCTTCGGTGGCTGAGAGAAAATCAACCGGCAGCACCAGATCCTGGCCGGGGGGCTGCCAGCGCAGCAGTGCTTCCACTGCCACCACCTTGCCAGTGGTGCGGGATAAAACCGGATGGTAGACCGGGAACAGCTCGTTGTGTTCCAGCGCTACCGAAAGGGTGTCAACCAGATCCTGGCGCTTGGCTATTTCCTGATGCAGTGATTCGGAAAAAAACTGGGCATTGTTCTTGCCCAGATTTTTTGCCCGGTACATGGCCAGATCGCTATTGTTGAGCAACCGGTCGGCATCACTGCCATCGTGAGGGCAGAGGGTAATGCCAATGCTGACAGTGATGCTCAGGGTGTGATTGTCAATGCTGGCCGGTTTGGCCAGCTCGCTGAGCAGGTGTCTGGCCAGCAGTCCGACGTCCGTGGGAGGCTGGATATCCACCAGCAAGACTGTGAATTCATCGCCGCCAATACGTGCGGCGGTATCGCTTTTGCGGATGTTGAGCGCCAGGCGATTGGCGACTTCCTCCAGCAGCCGGTCGCCGATCTGGTGGCCGAGGCTGTCATTGATCAGCTTGAACCCGTCGAGATCGATATAGAACAGGGCAAAGGGCCGCTGGGTGCGCTGTTGGCGATGAATGGCGTGGGTCAGGCGGTCAAGGAACAGTTTGCGATTGGGCAGGCCGGTGAGCTGGTCATAAAAGGCGAGTGTTTCGAGCTGGCGGGTTTTGGTTTTGACCTCGGAGCGCAGTCGCTCGGGCAGGCGCAGGTAAAACCAGGCCAGCCAGGCCAGTACGACACTCAGCAGGGCTGTGACAGTGATGCCGCTCAGGTAGCCGGGGTAGTGGCCTATGGGGGTGGCGAATGCCACGTCGAGAAACCATTCCTCATTGGGCAGGTTGACCGTGGTGGTGACCACTGGAGGTGTAAGCTCCTGATCAGCAACACCGGCAAACACCGCTTTTTGGCCGGTTTCCGTGGCTATTCGCCACAATCGGTACACATAGCCCTGGTCGGTGAGGTAGTCGAGCTGGCTGGCGGCCAGGAAATCATCGAGCATGATCAGTGCTGACACCAGCCCCCAGAACTTCTCGCCACCTTCGCCGTCCGGCAAAAATACCGGGTAGCGACCGAGTATACCTGTGCCGCCCTGTACGAGGTTGAGAGGGCCAATCACCGTCAGACGCTGGGATTCTATGGCCTTCATGGAGCCAGGCTGGAGGAATTGGTTGGAGATGATGTCGTAGCCCAAGGCCTTTTCATGGCCCTTGAGGGGATGGATATGGGTGATGATGCCATTCGGGGCCAGCTGCAGGTTGGCGATGCCGCCAATTTCCTCGATGACACGGTTGGCATAGGCTTCGAAGTCGCCAGTGTCGCCGTTGGTTTCCCTGATTTTGTGGCCCAGCAGGTGGGCAGCAACGGTATAGCGGCTCAACTGGCGCTCGAGCAATATGGCGTGCACGCTGCCCGCCTCGTCAAGCTGGCTTTCCTGTTCGAGCTGCCAGTTCCTGTTGAGCACCTGCTGGAGCACAAAGCCCATGGCCAGGACTGTCAGAAAAATCAGTGCGGGTATAACCCAAAGCCACACCCTGTCGGCATTCAGTTGTGGCTTGATCGGTTCAGCGGCTTTGATGGTGGCGACCCCTCGGGTTGAGCTACGCCGGGGTATTTTCCCTACCCCACTCTTGTCCATTAATGACGCATTTCCCTGCGGCGCTTGTCAATGGACATCAAACACAGCTTAAACCATCGCTGTCGGGCCAACAATGCAGCTTGCCTGCCTTCCACCCCCATAGAATGGCCGTTCAGGCCAGTAAAAACTCCATCAGGGCTTTTTGGGCGTGCAAACGGTTTTCCGCTTCATCCCAGATCACGGAACAGGATGTGTCCTCCAGCAAGGCCTCACTGACTTCCATGCCCCGGTAGGCGGGCAGGCAGTGCATGAAGATGGCATCGCTGGCGGCCAGCGCCATCAGCGCATGATCGACCTGGTATCCGGCGAAGGCTTTGAGTCGCTGCTGCTTTTCCTCTTCCTGACCCATCGACGCCCAGGTGTCTGTCACCACCAGATGGGCACCGGCTACAGCATCCTGCGGGGAGCGGGTCAGGTGAATGCGGTCACTGTAACGCGCCATCAGCTGCGGATCGGGGTCATAACCCTCGGGGCAGGCGAGGCGCAGCTGAAAATCAAACTGGGCGGCGGCGTTGATGTAGGAGTTGGCCATGTTATTGCCATCCCCCACCCAGGCCACGGTTTTGCCCTGGATAGCGCCGCGGTGCTCGACAAAGGTCTGGACATCGGCCAGCAACTGACAGGGGTGGAAACTGTCGGTGAGGGCGTTGATGACCGGCACAGACGAATGCTCGGCAAAACGCTCGATCTTGTCGTGGGCGAAGGTGCGGATCATGACGATATCCACCATGCGCGACAGCACGCGCGCGGTATCTTCAACAGGCTCACCGCGCCCCAGCTGGGTGTCAGTGGGGGAGAGGAAAATCGCGCTGCCGCCCAGTTGCGCCATCCCCGCTTCGAAGGACACCCTGGTGCGGGTCGACGCCTTCTCGAAGATCATTCCCAGCACCTTGCCGTCCAGGGGCTTGCCCGCGGTGCCAGCCCTGTGCTGGGCTTTCAGTTCAATGGCCCTGGCGATAATCCCGTGGAGCTCGGCAGGGGTCAGGTCCTGGAGGGTGAGGAAATGTCTTACAGCCATGGTCGTGGCCCTTTGCAGGTTTTGGATGCTATGAGTTGCTGACGAAAGTGGTGATCAGCGCTGTCAGGGTGTCGACCAGCTGCTGCGCCTCTGCATCGCTGAGAGTCAGCGGCGGCAGCAATCGCACCACGCGCTCGGCAGTGACGTTGATAAGCAGGCCGGCATCGGCAGCCAGTTGCACCAGGTCCGCGGCGGGGCGATCCAGCTCAATGCCGATCATCAAACCCTGGCCGCGAATCTCTTTCACCTGTGGGTAATCGGCAAAGGCTGCAGCAAAAGCAGATTTCAGTGTTTCCCCCAGGCTGGCTGCCCGCGCCATCAGGTTTTCCGCCACGATGGTGTCCACTGTGGCGAGGGCGGCGGCGCAGGCCACCGGGTTGCCGCCAAAGGTGGAGCCGTGGTTGCCGGGCTTCATCAGCGTGGCGGCAATGCCGCTGGCAAGGCAGGCGCCGAGGGGAAAACCATTGGCAAGGCCTTTGGCGGTAGTCACTACATCCGGGAGGATGTCACTGTGCTGGTAATTGAAAAAAGTGCCGGTGCGACCATTGCCGGTCTGCACTTCGTCGAGCATCAGTAACCACTGGTGCTGGTCGCACAGGACGCGCAGATTGCGCAGGTAGTCGGCGTCGGGGATGGCCACACCACCTTCACCCTGGATGGGTTCCACCAGAATCGCCACTACATCACTGTTGTTGAGGGCAATCGTTTTAAGGGCGTCGATATCGTTGTAGGGTGCGCGCACAAAACCGCTGACCAGGGGTTCAAAGCCCGCCTGCACCTTGCGGTTGCCGGTGGCGGTGAGGGTCGCCATGGTGCGCCCGTGAAAGGCCTGCTCCATGACAATAATGGTGGGCACTTTAATCTTGCGGCTGTGGCCGTAGAGGCGCGCCAGCTTGATGGCGGCTTCATTGGCTTCGGCGCCGGAGTTGCCGAAGAATACATTGGTCATGCCCGACAGCTGGCACAACTTGGCCGCCAGCTGTTGCTGGACGGGAATATTGTAGAGATTGGAGCAGTGCACCAGGGTTTCCGCCTGGCGGGTGACGGCGGCAGTCACGGCCGGATGGGCGTGTCCGAGTCCGCACACGGCGATGCCGGCCAGTGCATCCAGGTAGGATTTGCCATCCAGGTCCCACACCACCGCGCCCTTGCCGCGGGCGATGGTCAGGCTGCGTGTGCCGTAGGTGTTCATCAGTGCTTGGGTAGCCATGCGCCATGACTCCAGTAGTAAAATGCCGGGCGTGAAAAGTTGATTGCCGCCAAAAGCAAAACAGGCAGTCGTCCTGATCGGTGCTGCCTGCGGGAAAAGGGCGAGATGGTATCGCTATCGTTTCTGCTTTGCAATGCTGTGGCGCAGGGCTGCAAAGGCCTGGCGTCTGCCTCTGCGGGTTCCGCAAGTGGTCAAAAACAGGTAAAATACCCGACTACTGTACTCGACTATTTATTTGCAGCTTGTTTGCAGCTCGAATACCGCTTATTGATACAGCCACAACCCTTCGTCGCGCCACTATCCCGAGGTAAAAGACAGTATGGATATTATGGATACCATTAAAGAACAGATCGAAAGCAATCCGGTCATTCTCTATATGAAAGGCAACCCCAATCAGCCCCAGTGCGGTTTTTCTGCCCGTGCGGTGGAAGCCCTGATGGGTTGCGGCAAGCGTTTTGCCTATGTCGACATTCTCAGCAATCCCGATATCCGCGCCAATCTGCCCAAATACGGCAACTGGCCGACTTTTCCCCAGCTGTGGATCAGCGGTGAACTGATTGGTGGTTCGGATATCATTAGCGAAATGCACGCCAATGGTGAGCTCAAGCAATTGATTGATGAAGCCGCTGGCGAGTAGATCGAGCTTTTCACAATCCCTGTCAGACCAATCACGAAACCATTTTTCGCAATCTTGTCATTGTCGATGGTTTAGTATCGGGTCGGCAGATTGTGAAAAACTGATCATGCCTGTTGTTCAATCTGGAATCTTTAACCTGTAATACTGAAAGGAGTGTAAAAATGGGTGTTTTAGTAGGTAAGCCAGCGCCAGATTTCACCGCCGCCGCCGTACTGGGCAACGGTGATGTTGTGACCGACTTCAACCTCGCTGAGGTTATCAAGGGTAAAAAAGCCGTCATCTTTTTCTATCCGCTGGATTTCACCTTCGTGTGCCCTTCCGAATTGATTGCCTTTGACAATCGCTTCGAAGAGTTCAAAAAGCGTGGTGTTGAAGTGATTGGCGTGTCTATCGACAGCCAGTGGACCCACAACGCCTGGCGCAATACGCCGGTTTCTGCCGGTGGTATCGGCGCGGTGCAGTACAGCCTGGTTGCCGATATCAAGCATGAAATCTGCCAAGCCTACGATGTTGAATCTGCCGGTGGCGTCGCGTTCCGCGGTTCCTTCCTGATCGACAGCAAGGGTGTTGTACGTCACCAGGTGGTCAATGATCTGCCTCTCGGTCGCAACGTCGACGAGATGCTGCGCATGGTCGATGCCCTGGATTTCCACGAAGAGCATGGCGAAGTATGTCCTGCCGGCTGGAATGCAGGCGATAAAGGTATGTCAGCCAACCCTGACGGGGTTGCTTCCTACCTGGCAGAGAACGCATCCAGCCTCTAATGTGCTGAGCGTTCTTCATCCATAAAAAAGCCCCGCATTGCGGGGCTTTTTTATGCTGCTACCTTTTCCAGGAAGCGCTGATCCGGGATCAGGTGCCTTCTTTCAGGTAGCGCTCGCGGGAGGCCATGATTTCCTTGCGGGCATCTTCGGCGTGGGACCAGTTTTCCACTTTTACCCATTTGCCTTCTTCCAGATCCTTGTAGTTCTCGAAGTAGTGGGCGATCTGGCGCAGCAGGAGCTCGGGCACATCGCCGATGTCCTGAATGTGGTTGTACTGGCTGGAAAGTTTCTTGTGGGGCACGGCAATCAGCTTGGCATCGCTGCCGGATTCGTCGGTCATGTTGAGAATGCCGATGGGACGGCTGCGGATCACGGAGCCGGGCATCACGGGGTAGGGGGAGATCACCAGCACATCCAGCGGGTCGCCATCTTCTGACAGGGTGCCGGGGATAAAGCCGTAGTTGGCAGGGTAGAACATCGGCGTGGCCACAAAGCGGTCGACGAAAATGGCGTCGTGCTCCTTGTCGATCTCGTATTTGATGGGATCGTGGTTGGCGGGGATCTCAATGATCACATTGATGTCGTTTGGCAGGTCATTGCCCGCTGGGATAGTGCTGTAGCTCATGGGGGCCTTCCGTTTATGAGGGATGGATTGGAAATAAGGGGCGCAAATTCAAGAGGGCGAAAGTATAGCGCTGTGGACAAGGAATAACCAGACGGGTCCGGCCCGGTATGGCGTGAGGGCAATAAAGAATTGTCTTGATAAACATCAAGGTAACGCCGACCCGGGTGGCATAGCATGGATGCTCTTGATCGACAGTAAACAGGGCGGATAAAGGTTATGCAGGGTGTCTCAGTACAGCAACAGGGCCAGGCCAGCTGGGATCAGGAACTGATTGCCCGCTACGATCTTTCCGGGCCGCGCTACACCTCCTATCCCACCGCCCCCCAGTTTCACCCGGGGTTTGGCGAGGATGAGCTGCGCTGCGCCGTTGCTGTCAGCAATGACCGCGGCAATCCGCTATCGCTGTATTTTCATATCCCCTTTTGCAGCCGCGTTTGTTACTACTGCGCCTGCAACCGGATTATCACCGCCAATCGGCGGGTCGCGGGCCCCTATCTTGAGCGGCTGGACCGCGAGATGGCGCTGATGGCTGATCTGCTCGACACCTCGCGGCCGGTCAACCAGCTGCACTGGGGTGGCGGCACTCCCACCTATATCAGTGATGATGAAAAGCGCACTCTGATGACTTCCATTCGCCGCCACTTCAACCTGCGCAATGATGACAGCGGCGAGTACGCCATCGAGATCCATCCCGGCGATACCACGGTGGAAAGTATTGCCTGTTTGCGAGAGCTGGGATTCAACCGCCTGAGCATGGGGGTACAGGATTTTGACACGGCTGTGCAGGCAGCGGTCAATCGCTTCAACAGCGCGGATGAAGTCCGGGCCCTGGTGACGGCGGCCAGGCAGCAGGGGTTCCATTCCATCAGCATGGACCTCATCTATGGCCTGCCGCAGCAAAGCTGGCACAGTTTCGAGCGCACTCTGGATGCCGTGCTCGAACTCTCGCCCGATCGCCTGTCTATGTTCAATTACGCCCATATGCCCAACCTTTTTAAAACCCAGAGGCAGATGGATGCAGCGCAGATGCCCGGCGCGGAAGAAAAACTCACCATCATCCACCGCAGCACCGACAAGCTGCTGGCAGCGGGCTACGTGTTTATCGGTATGGATCATTTTGCCAAACCGGGGGATGAACTCGCCCGCGCCCAGAGGGAAGGGCGCCTGCAGCGCAATTTCCAGGGCTATGCTACCCATGGCGATTGCGATCTGGCGTCCTTTGGCGTTTCCGCCATCAGTGCCATTGGCGATACCTTCTGGCAAAATCACAAGGACATCGCCGACTACAATGCTGCCATCGACAGTGGCCGCATACCGGTTGCCCGCGGTCTGGTCCTCAACAGCGATGATCTGCTGCGAGCCAGGGTCATCGAAGGGCTGATCTGCCATTTTTCACTGGATTTCAGTCCGGTTGAAAAGCGTTTCAATATTATATTCAACGATTATTTTGCCCCGGAAATTGCGCAGTTGCGCAGCATGGAAAATGACGGGCTGGTGGTTATTGAACCACAGCATATTCACGTTACCGCCAAAGGCCGTTTGCTGATCCGCAGAATTTGCATGGTGTTTGATGCCTGGCTGGGCAAGGGGGCGCAGGCACAGCAGAAGTTTTCCCGGATTATTTGATGTGAGTGTCACGTAACACGTGGGCGAAAAAGGGATACTGCGAAAATCACGATTGATTGCTTTTACGTGAAACGTGAAACAAAAAGCGCCTTGTCCACCCCAACCCCCTCCGCTACAATGCCGCCGTCGTTGAAAACGACAAAACCTTAGGGGTGGCCGTAACCGGCCTGAGATGTCCGCCAGGATGAACCCTTTGAACCTGATCCGGTTAGTGCCGGCGTAGGGATAGGTGCTCCTCTGCTACAGCCTTCCAAGCGCGCATACCGGGTCTCCCTGACCTGTCAGTTTCGGAGGCTCACCATGATTTCCCGTCAAACCCCGTTCAGTCAAAAATTCCTAGCCCTTTCTCTGGCGCCATTGCTGTGTGCCGCTACCCTGGCTCATGGCGCAGCCATTAATGGAGGCGCCGCCATTGAAGAAATCCGTGTCACTGCGGATTTTCGCCAGGCGCCCGCTGCGCTCTATCCATCCAGCATCACTGTGGTCGATGCCAGCGCCATTTCAGCCCGCGCCGCCCAGCACCTGGATGAAGTGCTCAACCTCGCCCCCAACGTGAATTTTGCTGCCGGTGCATCGCGCGGACGTTATTTGCAGATTCGCGGTATCGGCGAGCGCAGCCAGTTTGTTGACCCTATCAATCCCTCGGTGGGTCTGACCATCGACAACATCAATTTCAGCGGAGTGGGCAATGCCAGCACCCTCTTTGATGTGGAACAGGTGGAAGTATTGCGCGGCCCGCAGGGCACCCGTTTTGGCGCCTACGGTTTGGCGGGCATGGTCAATATTGTATCGAAGGTACCCACGGCAGATTTTGAAGGTCTGGTGAGTGGCGGAGTCAGCAATTACGACGGGCGTGAAGTGGGCGCGGTGGTCAACGGCGCGCTGACCGATAATCTGCTCGGCCGTCTGGCGCTGCAGCACTACGGCAGCGACGGTTTTATCGACAACGAGTTTCTCGGTCGCGACGATAGCGCCGAGCGCGATGAACTGACAGCGCGGGGCAAAGTGCGCTGGCTGGCCAGTGACGATTTCAGTGTCGATACCACACTGTTTTATGTGGATGTCGACAACGGCTACGATAATTTTTCCCTCGATAATAACCGCAAAACCCTGTCAGACGAGCCGGGACGCGACACCCAGGAAACCCTGGCCCTGGGTATTACGGGAAACTGGAACGGCAGCGATCTTTTTTCTGTCACCTCCACTCTCGCCTTCGAACATTCCAATATGGAATACAGCTATGACGAGGACTGGACCAACACGGCGATCTGCGATGGCCTCGCCTGCGACAGTGATTTGTGGGGTTTTGACTGGTGGTATGCCAGTGCCGATAAATATTTGCGCAGCCGCGAGGCAGTGCAGCTTGATATGCGTCTGGTGTCCAAAGAAGCCGGTAAGCTATTCGACACGTTGGACTGGGTCGCCGGCGTCTACTACTACGACAAGCAAGAAGATCTGAAGCGCGATTTTTTCGATTGGGATCTTTATGAACAAAGCCGGTTTGACAGCCACTACGATACCCGTCATATCGCGGTTTATGGCGAAATTGCCGCGCCCCTCAGCGACAGGCTTACCCTGACTGTCGGTGGCAGAGTCGAGGAATTTGACGGCAAATACCGCGACAATCGCGCCGTTAACGCCACACCGTCTGAAACACTCTGGGGCGGCGAAGTGAGCCTGGAATACCAGCTTGACGATGCCACCGTGCTGTACGGCCTGGTTTCGCGAGGGTTCAAGGCGGGCGGCGTCAACGGCGAGGCGCTTGGCCAGGCGCAAAAAAACAATTTCGATGACAGCATTATTGCCTTCCTCAATGATCGTCTCGAATTCGAAACCGAGACCGCCAACAATATGGAAATCGGTTACAAGGGCAGTTACCTGGCAGGTCGCTGGCAAGTGCGCGCCGCTGCGTTTTATATGGAGCGCGACGATGTCCAATTACGTGGCTGGTATAACGAAGGCCCGCTATTTGTCGGCTATATCGACAACGGCTCTGCCGGTAAAAACCGTGGCATTGAAATAGAAACCCAATGGATGCTGACAGAGCGTCTGGAGCTGTTTGCCAGCATCGGTTATCTCGACACCGAAATCGAAGACTTTTTTATCCTCGATAACGATGTGTTGGTGGACAAGAGCGGTCGCGAGCAGGGCCACGCCCCGAGTTACCAGTACAGCATGGCTGCGCAGTGGGCGATCCTCGACAACCTGAGTGCGCGCGTTGATGTCGAAGGCCGCGACAGCTTTTATTTTTCCGACAGCCACGATCAGCAATCCTCGGCGTACAATCTGCTCCATGCCAGCCTGGGTTACACCATCAATAACCTGCATTTCAAACTCTGGGGACGCAATCTCACTGACAAGGATTACGCCGTGCGCGGCTTTTACTTTGCCAATGACCCGCGGGATTTTTACGAGGATGACCAGGCCTATATCCAGCTGGGCGACCCGCGCACCTTTGGTCTGACCGCCACCTACAACTTCTAGGCGTCACTACATTAGGAGCTACTACCATGATGTTGAGTGCTGAAATTACCCTCTACCCGCTACAGGATGACTATTTGCCGGTGATTGTCGCTTTCCTCGAGCGCTTGCAGGAAACCGCCACGGTAAAGTTCCAGACCTTTCCCACCTGCACCGTACTCACCGGCGAATACGAGCAGGTGTTGAAAACCCTCGGCGATATGATGCGCTGGAGTCATGACACCCACGGCAAGGGTGTGTTTGTCGCCAAGTTCCTGCCCGGCTACGAGGCGATCTGATTGAACGGCCTGCTGGAAGGCATTGCCAGGTCGATTGCCGCGCTCTCGCCCTGGGAGGCGGTGGCGGTGGTGCTCGCCATCGCCTATCTGTTGCTGGCCATGCGCGAAAGCATCTGGTGCTGGTATTGCGCCTTTGTCAGCACCGCCATCTACACGGTGTTGCTGTGGAATGTCAGCCTGCTGATGGAGTCGCTGCTCAATGTCTATTACATGGGCATGGCGGTGTACGGCTGGTGGCAGTGGCGGCGCGGTGGCGAGCAGCACGAAGGCGTTACTATAAGGCGCTGGGGCCTGAAGCATCATCTTTTCACTATCGGCGGCATTGTGCTGGTGAGCCTTATCTCAGGCTATTTTCTTAAAAATGGCACCAGCGCCGAATGGCCTTATGTGGATTCATTCACTACCTGGGCCAGTGTTATCACCACCTGGATGGTGGCGAAAAAAATTCTGGAAAACTGGCTGTACTGGATCGTGATCGATACCACCTGCGTTTTCATGTACTTCGACCGCGGGCTTCACCTCAGTAGCCTGCTGTTTGCCGCTTATGTGGTGATTGTGATTTTTGGCTATTTCAAATGGCGCGCCCATGAACGACAAGGCGACCTGGCCGTTGCCTGAGATCCCGCCATCAGCACAGCGGCTGGAGGCGGCTCTGGGCAGCTGGCGTCACTGGTCGCCAGCTCCGGCATCGAGACCGCTGGTTGTAAAGGAAATGCCAGGCGGCAAAACCAATCACAGCTGGCGGCTGGAGACGGATTGCGGACCAGCAGTGCTGAGGCTCAACTGTCGGCACGATCACCTGCTGGGGATTGATCGCCAGCGGGAGCACAGGATTTTGCTTGCTGTGGTAGCCGCAGGTATTGCGCCCGAGCTGTGGTACAACGATCCCGCTGCCGGGTTTATGGTGTGCGGCTATATTGAGGGCCGGGTATGGTGCCAAACGGATTTTGACAACCCGTCATCACAACAGCGATTGCTGGCACTGGTTGATCGCTACAGCAGTTTATCCGTGTCACTGCCCGCCTTTGATTATCTCGCCCATCTCGATCACTACCACCAGCAGCTTGAGGAGAGCGGTATAGCCCTCCCGACGGAACTTCGCGACAAACTGCAGCGCTGGCGCGAACCCATTGCCGCCTGGCAGCGCGACAGCTGGCAGCCGCGCTTGACCCACCACGATCTGACGCCGGCCAATATCATCGAAAATGACAGCGGTATCTCGATTATCGATTGGGAGTACGCTGCCCTGGGCTGTGCCGATTTGGACAGGCAGGCATTGCAGGGCACGCGCTCGCAAAACACGGCCTCGCAAAACCCGCTTGTCAGCGCCCTGGGGGAGTTGATGAATGATTACTGGCTGCTGGTACGGCAACAGCTTTGCCATTCTCCCGCAGGCAATTAACCCGGGTTGAAAACGGGGTTGGTCACGGTCTTTTTCCGCTAAAAAATAACCAGCCAAAAAGCACCGCCAATACCAGTTCGAGAATCAGTGACTGGTACATGGGCTGCCCAACGTTCGCTTCCGCAGCAATAGCAATGCCGCGGGCGGCAAGCAGTGCGATGTAGACAAGAAAAGACACCAGCAAACCCTGGTAAAGATGTTCCCGGCGATAAAGGCAGTACGCCATAAACAGCCCTATCGCCAGGGACAAGCCGCCGTAGGTGGCGCGCATATCCACCAGTAAATCGCCAGCGGGCGCGGCAACACCAAGAAGCATCGGTGTGACTGTTGTCGGCGCAAAGATAAAACCCAGGCCAAAAGCAATATACATCAGGGCATTCAGCCCCAGTAAAACCACTCTTGTTGTCATTTGATTTTTCCTTGTTATCTGTTGCTGAGGGTGGTCAAGTGGTCAGCAGTACAAAATTGCCTTCGGCATCGTACTCAAAGGGGGTCAATGCCGATGAGGAAACCGCGCCGGGATCGGTGCCGAGGGAAATCATCGGCTTGTTGGACATCCAGAACATCTCTTTCATCAGCAGTTCCACCAGTTGCGCCGGTGTGAAATGCTGCTCGATACGGGCTTTCAGCTCTGCGTGCAGGTTGGCGGGCTCGACAAGGAAGGCGTCGAGAACCTCCAGCGCTGTTTTCTGCCGAGGCGTGAGCACCCCGCTGGCGTGGTAGTCGCGGACTTCGGGCATGAGGTCGTCGGCTTCATCGGGCTTGTCGACAATGCGCCGCACACTCTGGCAGAACTTGCAGTCGTGGTATTCGGCGCTGCGCAGGCGCACGATTTCATCGGTCAATTCATCGATCCCGTGCAGCGAGCAGGTGGCGCGATTGAAGGCGTAATAGGCGGCCAGCAGTGACGGGTCTGTGCGGGACGACTCGCCGTCCACCCATTCGATGAACTTGCGGTCGGACTTTTCTCCCACGGCCACGGTATCACCCGGCGGACGAGGGTAGGGGGTATCCACATCGAGAAAAGTGAGAAAGCGCAGCATGGCCTCGTTGATATAAAGTCCGTAGACAAAGGTGGACGGCTCATCCACGCCCAGTGCTGCGGCGAGGTTGGCGCGCTGCGCGGGGCTGATGTGCGAGGGCGCGACGATGAACAGCTCGGTAAAATCCAGTGCCGCACACTCCGCCTTGGAAACATCCGGGGATTTGTGCCAGTTGGTGAGCCGCGCCACGGATGCTTCGTCCGCATTGTCGAGCACGGCCTTGCAGTTGAACAGCTGCGCCATGCGCAAGCGGCACAAATCCAGCAGCGCTGGCTCATTGACCTGCTGGGCAATGGCGATGAAATCCATCAGGGTTTTTCCTGCCTCGCTGTTCAGCGCCAGCAGGGCATCAAGATCGGTGGCGGGTGCCGCACCACCGGTGGCTTGGGTGTTGACAGAAAGCCAGGTCATAAAACTACTCCTGTGTAAGTCACGCTTATGATTAGGAAAAGACCGGCGCAAAGTGGTATTTGCCGACAAATGATGCTACAAACAAGTTGCCAATTGGATGTAGCGGGAAGTGTCAGATAAATACTGTTTACAGGCCTGCCCTGATAATAGTTCGATCACCCACCAGCTGCAATTCGCCGTGCGTACAACCAAAGCCAGATCCGCATGATCAGCCGCAGGCTGATCTGGTGACAATAAATAAAAGACAAAAAGGGATCGCAATCCATGAACAGCCGCTATTCCGCAGACCCCGCCGCGTTTTTCATGAATACCATCATGGGCTTCTGGCTCGGCCCCACCCTGTGGCTGACCGTGCGTCTCAAACTGCCCGAACGGCTGGAGGAAAACCCGCAAAATGCCGACACTTTGGCCGCCGAGATGGCGGTGGACGCCAGTCACCTGCGCCGTATTCTCAATGCCCTCAGCAGCGCGGGAATCTTCGAGAGACTGGAGGATGGCCGCTACGGGCCGACGGAGTACTCGCGCATGCTGCGCAGCGACCACCCCTCGGGCATCGCGCAGCTGATTGATACCTCGCTGGGCGGGCAGAATTTCCTCGCCTGGTCATCGCTGGAGGAAGCTGTCCGCAGTGGCGGTTCCGCCTTCGATATCCAGCACGGCATGGACTGGCTGCAATACCTCGACCGCAACCCCGAGCGCCGCGATATCTTCGCCACTGCCATGACCGCCACCACCCGCGCCACCGAGCAGGCGGTGCTGAGCCACCACGATTTTGGTCAGTTTGAACAGGTGGTGGATATCGGTGGCAGTCACGCCAGCCTGGTGGGCAGATTACTGGAGCAATATCCGCATGCCAGGGGCATCGTGTTTGATCTGCCCGATACGGTGGAGTCGGGGAGGAAAACCTGGCAACAGGCATCGTTTGCTGATCGCCTGACGGCGGTGGGCGGCGATTTTTTCAAGGCGGTGCCAGAGGGGGATCTGTATCTGCTCAAGCTGATCCTGCACGATTGGCAGGACGATGATGCCGTGGCGATTCTCAGCACTATTCGCTGCGCGATTCGCCCCAATGGCCGGGTAGCGATTATCGAAACCGTGCTGCCTGACGACTGCGCTCCTCATCTGGGCTGGGCGCTGGATATTGCCATGATGGTGACCACAGGGGGACGCGAGCGCAGCCTGGCAGAACACACTGAACTGCTCCGGCGCGCAGGGTTTGAGGTTATCCGCTGTGATCCCACGCCGTCCATGTACAGCGTGGTGGAAGCGCGGCCTGTTTGAGCGATCAACAGATGGGAGAAAAATCTTTTCCCCTCCATAACCCACTGCCATCCCGCAGCGAATCAAAACAGCAGATCAGGCAATCTCTGCCGATGCGTACAGGTGCAGGCGCGCAATGTTGGCACGGTTTGGCTGCTCCAGCATAAAACGCACGGCACGGGCGATATCCTCGGCTTCCAGATAATCGATTTCCTGCTCGATGGGATTCTCGCCATGGGCGCGTTGCACTTCGAAGATTTCGGTCTTGGTGCTGCCGGGGGCGACGATGCCCACTTTGACACCGCTGGAACCCAGCTCAATGCGCAGGGATTCGGAGAAGGTTTCCACCGCCGCCTTCACTGCGCAATACACGCCCCAGGTGGGCACAGTCAGCGAACCACCGATGCTGCTCACATTGATGATGGCGCCTTCTCCCTGGGCCTTGAACGCGCGGCCAAAGGTGTAGGACAGGCGCATCACCGCTTCGAAATTCACCTGGATCATCTTCGCCATCAGCTCGATATCAATCAGGTCGATGGGGTTGGTGGAGAGGATACCGGCGTTGTTGACGAGAATATCGGCGCGGCCAAAACGCTCCTGCGCCAGGGCCAGCAGCTGGTCGGCGGCTTCCGGTGCGCCGATATCAGCGGCGAGGATGGCGGATTCATTGGGCAGGGAGGCCTGCATTTCCTTCAGGCGGTCTTCGCGGCGGGCGGTGAGTACCAGTTTGGCGCCAGCTTCGCTGAGGTTCCTGGCAATGGCGGCGCCGATCCCGGCAGATGATCCTGTGACGATGGCGACTTTACCGGCTAAATTCATGGCTTGACCTCAATATGGCTGTTGATAATAGGTATGGTTAGGCAGGGGTGGGATTGTAACCTGTGAAAGGGCGTTGGCCAGCCCTTGATGGCTGGCCTGGAGGTGCCGGCAGTGGCCGGAAATCAACAAAGTGGCAGGATATAAAACTCGGCTATGGGTAGCGTGCTTCAGCTCTTGCCCCACAACTGCTGCGAAGCCAGACGGGCGCCCTCCGCCATGGCGGCGAACTTGGCCCAGACGATCTCCGGCTCCACCGCTGCCTGACCCACCCAGGTGCCGTAGCCGAAATCAGTGCCCGCCACCACTTTCTCTCGCCCTACCCGCTCGGCAATGCGCACGATGCGCTGGGCCACCAGTTCCGGGTGCTCGATAAAATTCGATTTTGATTCCAGTACGCCAGGAATCAGCACAATCTCGTCGGGCACCTTGATGTGGTCGAATACGGTGTATTCGTGGGCGTGGCGGGGGTTGGCGGCCTCAAAGGCGATGCCGGAGGTTTTTACCTGGAAGGCAATATCGATCACGTCCGACAGTGGCACATCACAGTGGTGTGGCCCTTCGTAATTACCCCAGCACAGGTGCATGCGGATCAGCTCCCGGGGGATATTGGCGAGGGCATGGTTCAATGCCTCGACATGCAGTTCTGCGCGTTTGCGAAACCCTTTCAGATCGAGATCGGCATACTGGATATGGCGGCCCATGGCGAGGTCGGGGCAGTCGATCTGCACCATCATACCTGCATTGGTGATGGCCTCGTACTCCTCGCGCATGGCGTCGGCAATGGCAAAGATATAGCGCTCGAAATCCGGATAGTGCAGGTTGGCAAAGAACAGTGAGATCACCCCTGGGGAGGCGGCACTCATAAAGGTGTGACTGGCGTCCCGCTGCCCGGCGGTAGCAGCCTGCAGGTTTTTCACATCCAGCTGCGCGGCCTGGTGATCCACCACGGCGATGGGGCCGTTGCAGGCCGGTGTTTTGCGGCGCTTGCGGCCCGGGTCGCCAAAGACGCGCTCCTGCATGGCAGGAAATTCCGCCACATCCTGGTACACCAGCGGCACACTCTCACCGCCAAAACCCGACAGCCGGTCCTTGATATAGGTGGCGTAGCTGGGCTTGCTCATCTCGCCGTCGTTGACGATATCAATGCCGCAGGTGATCTGGCGTGCCACCACATCCGCCACCGCCTGGCGGATACGCTCGCCAAGGGCAGAGCTGTCAATCGGCACCCCTTCTTCCTTGGCGAACATCATGCGGATCAGGTCGTCGGGGCGGGGCAGGCTGCCGGTGTGGGTGGTGAGGATTCGCTGTTCGCTGCGCAACATGGTGGTGCTCCTGTGGCTGCTTCACTTTCAGTGGTGCGGCACCCTGGCGGATGCCGCGCCACTGTAAAACTAGTCGAAGCTGCCGTCGCTGAAGCCGCCGAAGCAGTCATTGGCGGTATAGCTGCAGCTGTACTCGCGGGCGTTGGTGATCTTGCCGTCGCGCACAGTGAACAGGAAGTGGTAAACGTTCTCGTAGAGCTTGCCGCTTTTCATCTCGCCGTAGGATTTGGCTTCCACCGCGACCTTGTCGCCCTCACCGATCATGCTTTCGATCCATATCTTGATGGGCTTGTGCATCATCGCCGACATGTTCTTGGGCGCCGCCGCGAACTCCTCGCGACCCCAGCTGAAATTGAACTGCTTGGGGGCCTGCAGCATGGATTCAAAGAGAAAATCGTCCGCCAGGAAGGTGAGGATTTCCTGCTCGTCGCCGCGGTTGGTGGCGGCAAAATAGTTTTCGATCAGTTGCTTGTTACTTTCGATGCTCATGGTGACTCCGGGCGTTATTGTTATGGAAGGGTTGCGTTGTAGCGGCCAACTATACCGCCACCGGGAAGGGGTATTCAACGCCAGGCAGCTGATTTTTAATACATCTGCCGTTTTTCAGTTTTCGGGCGTCTCGGGCCGCAGCTCCCTTGGCTTACAGCGTGTCGCCGGTCCCGGCATTCTATGCTAGAGTTCCCCGTCAAAATGCCGTCAACGGCGCAATAAACAAACACAATAAGGAGTAAGCATGACTCGATTGCTTGAAGGTAAAGTGGCTATTGTGACCGGCGGTGCCAAGGGGCTTGGCTATGGTATTTCCCGGCGCCTGGCCAAAGATGGCGCAAAACTGCTGATTACTGGCCGTGAAGGCAAGGCCACTGAAGCGGTAGCCAAACAGATTCGCGACGAAATCGGTGCTGAAGCCATCGGTATCGCCACCGATGTCAGCGTCAAGGCCGAGGTCGAGGCCATGATCCAGCGCGCTGTCGATGAATTCGGCGGGCTGGATATCCTGGTCAACAACGCCTCCAACATGGGCCCCAATGTCCTGATGGAGCACAAGACCGACGAGATGATCCAGAACACCCTCAATGTTGCACTGTTCGGCAGCTGGTGGGGCATGAAGGCTGCGCTCCCCCACTTCAAGGCGCGGGGCGGCGGCAGTGTTATCAACTTCTCATCCATCGACGCCCAGACCGGCGCCTGGCTGCACACCGACTACAACATCGCCAAGATGGGCCTGGTAGGCCTGACCCGCAGCGGCGCTGTGGAATGGGGACGTTTCAATATCCGCGTTAACTGTATTGCCCCCACTGGCCTCGGTCAGGTATTTGCCCAGCTGGTGGATGAAGTACCCGGCTTTCTGGAAATGGCCACCCGCAACTGCCCGCTGGGGCGTGCAGGTGATCCCGAGCTGGATATCGGCCCTGTGGTTGCCTTCCTGGCATCGGATATGTCGCGCTTTGTGACCGGCGAGGTTATCAACGTCGATGGCGGCCAGCATCTGCCCGGCTATGTGAGCATTCCCCACAATCTGGAAGAGCTGGAAAAAGGCGGCGTCTGAGGCGAGGCGCTCCTGCCACTAAGCGCCCAATCCCCTGGGCGTTTGGTTGGCCCCCTCAATAGTTAATGAGGGCTGTCCATCTGGCTCAAGACTGCTGTTCAGTAGAGTGTGGCATTCAGACCAATGGCTTGGCTTGAAGCGTCGATATGACGTTTGACCGCCTGCCAAGTCAGAAATCTTTTGACTTTGGAACCCCACAGCTAAGAAAGATCTTGCCTGCCATTAACCACTCTGGGATATTTGCTCCTGTAGAGGTAGTAATCGATGGTGCGCCGGTAATAGCGGCTAACAGTCGTAAAGCCTTAATTGGATTTAAAAAGGAGATTGTGCCATGGAAGCAACCCCATCCTTGATGCCAGCCATCACACCCTATCAAAATGGCCTGATTAGTCAGGTATTATCAGGCGCATGGCCTTTTTTTGATTCTATGATTGTGTATTGAAATTTAAAATTATTAAATTTCAATACATTGCAGAGAAAGATAACGCTGGCGAAAAATTAAAAGGCCACCTTCTAATAATTAGGGTCTTAGGAAGCAGATGGCCTAATTAACAGTCTTTTAGCGAGTAAGGAGACCATAGTTGGCATATAGAGCATTAGTTATACCCGTAATGATTGCATCTCCGGGCGATGTGGCCGAGGAGCGTAATATCGCGCGTGAAGTCATTCATGATTGGAATGATATAAATTCTCAAAGATCAAAAGTCATGCTTGCGGCTCTGGGATGGGACTCTCATTCATCTCCAGAACTAGGTGCACGCCCACAGCAGCTAATAAATGAGCGCGTACTAAAAGACTGTGACCTTTTAATAGGCATATTTTGGACCCGCCTCGGAACACCCACAGGAAACGCTCAGAGCGGAACGGTCGAGGAAATTGAAGAGCATGTGGTCTCCGGCAAACCAGCAATGATCTATTTCTCCTCGAAGCCTGTTTCTCTTGAGAGTGTCGAAATTGAGCAGTACAGACAAGTTAAGGCAATAAGAGAGTCTTGGCAGAATCGAGGTTTGATAGAAACCTTTGATGATGCATATGAGTTTCGACAGAAATTAGCAAAGCAGCTCCAACTCTGCCTTAACAGTAACGAATACTTATTGAATCTTCTTAAGCAGGAAGAGCCAGCTCTGGCTGTCGAATCTAAGGAGTTAGTCGACCGCTTGCGCGCTTCGTATCAACTTTCAGCTGATGCCACTACCCTGTTGAAAGCTGCTGCGTCGGAAGAGCACGGCACAATCATAAAAATGGAGTACATCGATGGCCAGCAGATCAAGGCAGGAGAGAAAACCTTTGGGGAGTCCAGTCGCAGAGATTTTACTAAATGGGAATCCGCATTAAACGAGCTGCTAAACCAGGGTTTGGTTGTAGATAGAGGATATAAAGGCGAATATTTCGAACTTACGCACGAGGGCTGGAGAGCAGCGGACTCCGTTTGATATAGCCGGTTGATGCAAGTATTGAGGAAAAAAGATGATTCCTGGACACTCTGATATTATGGACTTAGTTAAAAAAGGGGCCACTCTAGAGGTCCAAGAGAAAATTCTTGAGCTTCGGGAGGCCGCTCTGCGCGCGCAAGAAGAGAACTTAGAGCTCAAGACAAAATTAGCGCATCTCGAAGAGATGTTGCTATTAAAGAATAAGGCAATTTGGAAGAAGCCAAGCTATTGGCTCGACAATGATGGAGTCATGGATGGGCCTTTCTGCCAAAAGTGTTACGACTCATTACAGAAACTTATTCGGTTACAGGATGGCAAGAACGACTGCTGGAACTGCCGCGAGTGTAAGTCCCACTACACTGGCCCGAATTATGTTGAGCCTAGATTCGAGCGTGGTAGAGATGCATTCTACTAATTTAGAAGCCGGGATCAGATAAGGGAAAGTTAGTACGAGGATATTCTCAATGAGTGGTCTTAAACAATTTGATGCAGCCGATTATCTCGACAGCGATGAAATGATTGCGGAGTACCTGTCAGTCGCTCTGGAAGATGAAAACCCGGATGTTTTTCTCGCAGCTGTTTCAGATGTCGCGAAGGCGCGGGGTATGACCGCGATTGCCAATAGCACTGGTTTGGGGCGCGAGAGCCTCTACAAAGCTTTGACCCCTGGTGCCAAACCGCGATACGAAACAATTATAAAAGTCCTGCACGGCCTGGGTGTGAAGTTGACAGTACAACTTTGATGGTCTGTCAGATGCTAACAATCAATTTGGAGCGTAAATACGGGCGCTAGACATGCCCTCTATCAACCATATAGCTCGCGGTTAGGAAGCTGTAAATCCCCACATTGGCCAGAATAAATTATTCGAGAAAGCGATCAGCCCTGGAGCTAAAAGAGCATTCACATCTTGAATCGACGTGCTCTCGCCAAGAACGCCAGGGAGTTGCTGCTTTTCCTGACGTTCTTGGCATTCTGACGACGAGAGTCACAATCCTTTTATTCGATTACACATCACTACCAGCAATCAAGCCCAGCGGGCAATATTCACCGGTATAGCCGTCATCCTCGGCATGGCGTTGATGGGGTCCAGATCCCGGTCGGTGCTGATCAGCATGCTGGTGCTGGAGCCATCCCGCTCGTACACGGTTTCTTCCGGCAGGGTGCCAAAGCCGTGGGTCATGGAAATCACGCCGCGGCGGACGGTGGGGTCGCTTTCGATAATCCCTTCAATGCGGGCCAGATCTGAAGTGATGGATATCTTTTCACCCTCTGCCAGTCCCATAGCCGTGAGATCCTCCGGGTTCATATAGGCGTAGTTGTAGGGCATTCTCTTGCGGATTTCCTTGAGATTGCGGCCAATGGAGTTGAAGGTTTCGCGGATACGCCGCACCGACAGCCGGAAGGCAAACTCTTCACCGTTGCTGAGAACACTGTCAGGGCTTACCGGCTCGGCGGCTACCTCAGCCATTTCTGCTTCAATGTCGCTGGGCATGGTGGTAAAGCGGCCTGTGGCGTCCGGGTCTGCCGGTTCAACAAATTGCGGGTAGTCATCATAGACCTTGCCCAGTTCATGGGATTTGAAGGTTTCCCAGGGTTCCGGGCAGTGGCTGGCGATAATGGCCAGCAGTTCGTCAGTGGTGGGTGGGGTCTCCATATCGAGGGGCACACCCTCATAGTTGAGGGTAACACCCAGGCGCTTGGCCAATGCCCAGAAGGGATACCAGTCTTCCACCAGCTTTGATCCTTCCGGCGGCGGGACGATGGCTGGCGTATAGCGCGCAAAAGGCACAGGACACAGCATGGTTTCGGCATAGAAGCCGGTCAGGTCTGGCCGTTCATAGAGCATGGGCGGCGGAATGACGTAGTGGGACAGTTTGGCCGTCTCGTTCATGTAGGGATCAATGGTGACCAGCAATTCGAGAGAACGCAGGGCTTTGGTGGTCTTGAGCTGATCGGGGATGCTGTTCACCAGGTTGGAGCCGTGGGTGATAAACGCCTTGACCTGTCCGGGGCCGGGTTGGAGCATCTCCTCGGCCATCACCCCGGTGGGCATATCGGCCAGCAGCATGCCGTAGCCGCCAATGCGGCTTTTGTAGCTGCTCTCCCACCAGCGCTGGGCGGGGTAAACCTGGGCCTTGCGCACTTCCCGGGCCTGCAACACGCCGGGGTTGCCGACCTGTTCACCCTCGCGCAGGTAGCGGCCGCATACCACATTCAGACATTCCAGCAGATGCTCGGCCAGGTTGGAGCGCGGCGCCATGTCGGGGCCGGTGCCGCTGACGGCAAAGCCGCGTTTTGATTCATTGGCAAATAGAGAGGCTGCCTTGACGATCAGTTCTGCATCAACCCCTGCCCGGTGAGCGGCGTACTCCGGGGTAAAGGGCGCCACGGCGGCGCGCAATTCGTCCAGATCGGCAACCCACTGCTGGCAAAACTCCTTGTCTTCCCAGCCTTCGCGGAGGATCACGTGAAGCAGGCTCGCCATCAGGGTGGGGTCTTCGCCGGGGTAGGGCTGGAGGAAGACATCGGCGTTCTTGGCTGTTTCGGTATGGCGCGGGTCGATTACGATGATTTTCAGGCCCCGGGCGCGGGCCTCTTTCATGCGCTTGTTGGGGTTGCGCGCATCAAAGACATAGCCGGAGATGGACACCAGGGGATTGGAGCCCACCATCATCACGACATCACAGGTGTCGAGGGGCTGACGGGAACCCTGCCACGCACCGAGGCGACCGGCAGTGACCACCTTGGCGGACTGGTCGATGGTGATGGTGGAAAAGAATTTGTGGGAGCCTATGGCTTCCAGAAAACGCTGGGAGATGTTGGTGGAGGTGTTGTTGAGGAATGCGCCGCCGCCGCGGTAGACGCCAATGGACTCTGGGCCGTCTGTCTGCATCAACTCCTTGAGTTTTGCGGCGATTTCATCCAGCGCCACCTCGATATCAATGGGGGCAAAGCTGCCGTCGGGCTGGCGCTTGAGGGGTTGTAGCACCCGGTCGGGCGCGTAATGAGCGGCGACTGCCTGGATACCCTTGATGCAGGTATAGCCCAGAGTCATGGGGTCGTCGTGGTCGCCCCGCACATCCACCAGGCGATCATTTTCAACGGTGATTTTCACACCACAATTACCGGAACAGATACGGCAAAAACTGCGTTTTACTTCCTGAGTCATGGCGCCTTTCCTCATGCATTTATTGTTTGCATCGAGGCTAGCATAAAGTGTGTGGCGGGGAAACGGGAGTGGGCTGCAACAGGAAAATACGGGAAAATTTCCTGTTGCGCTTCAAGTTGTTGCAAAACAGGATTTTATGACAGCTTCTTACATGCCTTTGTAGGATCAGCCGTCACACGGCCTGGATAAAGGGTACAAAAGGGACGCAGCCGGTGACAAGAGCGAGCATGACAGCAGCGAGCAATAGTTTCACAACGCCCTGCCTGCAGTCATGCCGACAGGAGCCAAAACCGGCAATCATCAGGCCGGGCCGATCAGGGTATCAATGCCGTGCTCTTCAATGGCCGCCAGGGCTTCTGCAAGGGCTTCGTCGTCGCTGTCGAAGGAGTCTTCCCACATGGTGGAGTTGTTATCCTCATCCACTACCTCAAGCAGCCAGCCGCCTTCGCCATCTTCGTAAATCTCGATATTGACTACCTTGCCATCCTGCTCGAAGCGCTGGCTCAGGGGGGACATTTTTACATCGTAATCATCAGTCATGGCGTGGATTCCGCAAATAAAAGGAGAGGGAGGGGTTTGCTTTGAGGGCGAGGTTGGCAGGGGTGCGATGGTAGCGCTTTTGCCAGCGTCTTGCCATCGCATTCAGGGGCTGTCAGGGCGGGCCGTCAATGCGCTCAGAGGGCCGGGCAGGGCGATCCGCGTTCCTGGCGGGTGTCACAGACACTGACGGAGCTGAAGTAGTTTACCCACAGTTCAAGCATCTCGCGGGCAGGGGTGCCGCGCCATTTGCGGGTGAGGTAATAGCCGTAATCCCGACCGGTGATAAACAGGTGCAATACAGTGATGGATTTATCCACATCAAGAACGCACTCGGCGATCCACATGCCGTGTTGATAGCCATTGACCATGTTTGAGCCAAGATCCCTGCTGCCATAGGATCGGCAGGTGGATTTTGCCTGGCTATCGGTTGTTTCCTTGTAGCGTGAGGCGGGGTACTGGCCCTTGTCGCGGAGGATGCGTGCAGCGGCCACATCGCCGGTTTCGGGCTTCATCCATTCGGCGATTTCCTCATTGGCGAGGCTGGCGCTGCGCGTAGTCCAGCCTGTCTCCGGGGGGGCGGGCAGGAGCAGCATTTCGCCACTGCCTGCTGGCGGCTGGGCGATTGCGCTGGCGCTGGCCAGGCAACAAAGGACAAGGAATATTAGCTGACGCACGGGAGCCTCATGGTGAGATAACCGGAACCTGTCGATGGGGAGATGGTCGCCCCTGTGAGGGCATTCTGCCCTTCAGGGCTGCAAAGGTCGGCATTGTGAACAGATCGGATGCAAGGATCAATACGTTACGCGCGCATACGTTACGCGCGGGGGGTGGCAGGGGCTGGAAAAGGGTGCGGGCAAATCGGGCAAAGCGCAGGTCAAAAAAAACCCTGATCCATGCAGATCAGGGTATTTATCAAGACCGGGTCGTCGGGGGAGTGACTGGCCGGTTTGCTCACAACGAAGAGGGAGAACAATTCGCAAGGTATAGGACGGTGATCAACGGCATAAGTTCATTATGGCGTGAAAATTCTTACAGTTGCTCTTACAAGGACTCTCACAAGAGCCGACATAAAAGCCCTCAGGGATTGCGATTTGCCTCACGCTCGGTGATGCACTCGTCCTGGCCCATCTCGAATTCCCGGCAAATCAATGGGCGGTTGTCATAAATCATACACAGCAGGGTGCTGCGATTAAGCGCCGCACACCAGCCATCGTCCAGGCGTGCCATGCTTCTGCTACCCCACTGATCCGTTTCGATAAACCGCTCTGGCACACCTGTCTCGGTGATCAGCATCACTTCCAGGCGGCAGCAGCAGGCTTCACAGTGGGTGCAGGTTATTTCAGTATCGGGCAGGGTTTTAACAGCAATATTCATGGCAACGTGGGAGGGCAATGTAAAGGTTCCTGGTATCCGGGGGTGATGGGCGCGGGCAGTGTGAATCCTGGCGCCAAAAAAGCAAGGGTTATCAGCGCATGTGCAGGCTGGAAATACGGGCAGGCGTTACCTGAAATGTCGATCACAATGGCGTAATGGCTACGCATGACTATGGTCTGCTCTGTTGAGTCACGAGGTCATTATGGGTTGGGAGTGCGGCAGGTGAAGCTCGAAGATGGATGATCGATGTGGAATACCGCAGGCCCGCTGGCGGTGAACTGTTTCTTTGCTTGTTGCCAACGGGGATGCCACGGCAATATCCATTTCGCAACAACAGTCGTATTCAGGCACGTTAAGTCTTGTTTTACACTGCCAGAGTGGCAGAATCCTCACATCCATCAATTCCAACAATAATGACAGGAGAACGTGATGATCAAAATTTATCACATGGAAGGCCGGCGTTCCGAGCGTGTAGTGTGGTTGTGTGAAGAGTTGGGATTACCCTATGAACTGATCTTCAAGCCGGGGGACGTTATTGGTTCCTGGGCGCTGATCAGAGAAGTGCATCCGATGGCGCTGGCGCCCACCTTTCAGGATGGCGATGTCACGATTTGCGAATCCGGCGCGATCATCGAGTATATCCTCGCCAGGTACGGCCAGGGTCGACTGGCGCCAGCGGTGGATTCGCCTGAGTTTCCCTATTACCTTGAGTGGCTGCATTTTCCTGAAGGCACCATGGCAAACCGCCTGATGAACGAAAAATGGCTGCAGCCCCGGCCCGGAACCTTTATGGAGCAGGCCTACGACCAGACCATGATCGGCGTTACCGACAAGATGCTGAAGTGGATGGATCAGATACTGGCTGAAAAACAGTATATTGCCGGTAACGACTTCACGGCGGCGGATATCATGCTGCCGCTGGTGCTGAACCTGGTGCAGATGACCGGCACAGCGCTGGGTGATTACAGCAATATTCCATCATACCTCGACAGGTTGCGCAGTCGTCCGGCGTTTATTCGCACTCTTGAGATTTGCCAACCGCTCGGTCCGCCACCTTTTTAGGGGCAAAAAAACTTCACCCGATGATTGTGCCCGAAACAGTCGGGTTCGCACTGCATGACGAGAGATCACTATGAAATACGGCGTACAGCTGCATCCCCTCGGACAATTTCCCGATGTGGCAGCCATTATCGACACCACCAAACGTATTGAGGCGCTTGGCTTTGATTATGTTTCCCTGCCGGAGCACACCATTTTTCCGGTGGCCCTTGAGGGCATGCTGACCCGCACCTGGTATGAACCATTGACCATGGTGAGCCATCTGGTAGCCCACACCCGGACGCTGAATTTTTTTACCGCCGCGACGGTTATTACCCAGCACAATCCCATCCAGCTTGCGAAACAGGCGGTGACGATTGATGTGATATCCGGTGGTCGGCTGGGACTGTGCTTGGCCGGTGGCTGGCTGGAGCAGGAAATTACCTGGCTCGGCGGCAATCCGCGCACCAGGGGCAAGACGGTCGAAGAGTATATTCAGCTGATGCGGACGCTCTGGACTGAAGATCCTGCCAGCTTCTCCGGCACCACCTATTCCTTTGACAATGCAAGCTTTCACCCCAAGCCGACCCATGGAACGGTGCCCCTGTTTGTCGGCGGTATTGCCAGCGTCAGTGCGCCGCGGGCTGCACGGCTGGGGGATGGCTGGATGCCCACCAATTCGTTTGAAGACCTCAAAAGCGGCCTGGTTACCCTAGATCGGGAGTTACAGACTGCAGGCCGGACGCGGGAGAATTTCCCTGTCTTTGCCGAGCTGCCCCTGTTTGAACAGCCAGAAGGTGTCAGGGAGCATCTGCTGAAGATGGACGCGCAGCTACCGGAGACCTTTGCCGGTGATTATGACAAGGCACAGCAGCGCGACAGCGAACTAAAGGCACTGGGTATTACCCATGCCACGATTTTTCCTTCTTTCCCGGATATCGAGCGGCTGCACCGTGAACTGGAGATTTTTGCGCGACAGTTCATCGGAGCTTAGCTCCTCATGACAGAGTTCATGAAGACAGGGCTCATCAAGACCCAGCGCATCAAGGCACTTGGCTTGCCCGGGCTGAATTGATCCGCCGGTTGTAAGCTGCCAGGCTCCATCCAGCCTATGCCAGATCGTGGCCGTCACTCAGGCCTTCCACCAGCTCGCCGATACTGATGGCGGGGAGGGTGGTGATTTGCACGGTTCCCCGCGCCGCCAGGTCAACCGATAAATGGGCAATCGCCTTGTTGTCGGGCGCCTGGACAATGGATACAAAATCGTATTCCCCCAGTGTCGCAAACTGCTCAAGCACCTTGCAGCCGGATTTACTGATTTCGGTATTGACCTGACCCGTGCGGGTAGGGTCTTCATGGAGTGTTCTGGCGCCTTCAGGGGTGAGTCTGGATAACATAACGTAGAGAGGCATGGCTGAAATCTCCTGCTTGGACCATTATTTGCCTTGCAAGACATGACACAAAACGTCATGCCTGGGGGAAAAAAGGTCGAGTTTGTCGATGACCCGACTAATGCAACATTGTGGATCACCCTTTCCCAGGCTGGCCTGATCCGGGCGCAGAAGCCGGGCTAATCACACAGGCTTAATCGTCATCCGTTAGCCTGATTAAGGGTTATGTGCCTGTGCTGGGTTACTTCGTCCCTTCTTCCACTTTCCAGGTGGCTTCCACATTGCCCTTTTTCCTCTCAACGGCATTCTCGACTGGGCTCTCAACGGGAGTCTCAACAGGGGCCAGGGTGATGATTTCATTGTCACTGCTGTCCCTGTCGATGGAGACCACTTTGGCGCTTTTCAGGACCGTCACGTGACCGTCAACACTGACTGTCACATTGCTCAAAGGGCTTCCGTTGGCAAGGGATTTCGCCAGTATCGGGGATGCCTTGTCGATTGGTTTGGTGATCGTTAGCGGTTTGTGCTGGCGCTTGCCTGTGGGCAGGCCGGAAGCCGCGTCGCGCGGTGCCCTTGCCTGGGAAACGGACATCACTTCTATCCAGCCTTTATGATCCCTGTCTGTGGACTCACCATCGACTCCATCAAACTTGATATATGCGGCCGACAAAGCGGGCATTGAGAGGGTGACAGCGAGAAGAAAAAGTAGCGCAGACAATCGGGCTTGCATCGTCACTTACCTGCTTATGAGTATCTGTTGAGACTTAAGCGTAGTCACGACCAGGGGGGAATTCCAGTTTGTGGCCTGGGCGGGTAGCGGTGGTCTCTGGTGCGGAGTTAGCGCAGCTTAAACGGCCTTGTATCGGGGTTGAGATTTGCGTACTAACCGCGCAGCCGCAGCGTCAGGCCCTTGAGGAAGTTGCGCAGGAACTGATCGCCGCAGGGGCGATAGTTCCTGTGCCCTGACTTGCGGAACAGCGCACTCATTTCCGGCTTCGAGACCGGGCAGTCAACGCTGTTCATGATCGCGTGCATATCATCCTCTTTCAGCTCAAAGGCGGCGCGCAGTTTTTTCAGCACCATATTGTTGGTGACCGGCAACTCGATGGGCTGGGCCGGACGGCTGTCATCCTTGCCGCGCCTGAAAAACACCAGGCCGTCGAGGGCGTGGGCCATCAGCTCATCGTCGCAGGGGATAAACCCGTCTTCCTCTTCCTTTTTAAGCAGAGCGGCGAGTTGCGGCGCAGTGATTTGCATGCCACCGAGCTGGATGATTTTTGCCAGTTGCGGCTCACTGAGGTCGAGCATGTAGCGAATACTGCGCAGTACATCGTTATTAAGCATGAAAGGGGTCCTGGACTATACGGGCGATAAAATTCCCGCGGTTAAAGGTTAAAAATGTTCCTTGGCGGCAAGATAACGCCACTGCCCCGGCGGCAGTTTGGACAGGGGCACAGCGCCAATGCGAATGCGCTTCATCGCCACGACATCGAGATCGAAGTGGTTGCACATAAAGAGGATCTGGCCGGGCAGAGGATTCTTTACGGCGAAACGCAGGCGGGTTTCATTCTGCCAGCTGACCTTGCACTGGGCCAGGGGCCGTCTGTTCATGCTGATGCCGCGATTCATGCGCTTCAGTTGGTCTGCAGTCAGGGTGCCAGTGACCTCGACAACATACTCCTGCTCCAGTTTGGCCAGATCATCCTTGAGCCTGCGCTCGACGCGCCAGTCCTGGGTCAGCACGTGCAAGCCATGCGCACCTTCCTGCAGGGGGATACAAGGAGTGTGGCGGGAGAATTGACTTTTCAGTGGTCGAATCCACGAATTGTCACCACTCCATTGATTAGTCAGGTTGGGCTGTTCAGCGCTGAGACTTGGCAAACTCCCAAGGGGTAAGGCGCCAGGGGACAGGTTCAAGAGCAGCGTGACCGGCTCGAAAGGTGTCAACACAGCATCGGGAAGCAATTCGACCTGCTGGTCTTCCACCTTGAACTGCGGTTCTTCGACCACCACGCCATCTACCTGCACCCAGCCTCCCTCGATATAGAGATCTGCCTCGCGGCGCGAGCAGCCGGTGATCTCGATCAAGCGTTTGGACAGGCGGACAGGGTCGGTCATAGTAGAGCTCATTGTTAAAAGGGAGCGAACAGATGCCCCATAGAATTGGGACGGAACAGCAAACAACTATGCAGAAAAGCCAGCGCTTCGTTGTGCCACAGCAGTGGACCAGTGATCCTGGCCGTGTTTATCCGCAGACAGTCAATTCGGGCTGCTCGCACCTCTCAGGGTGTGCCGGTTACTCTGGAATGTTGCAACACAAAAACCCTGTCTTGACTTGGTGAGATGCGAGCTTGCTGAGGAAAAAAGGGAAATGGTGGGCCCAGTAGGACTTGAACCTACGACCAAGCGATTATGAGTCGCCTGCTCTGACCAACTGAGCTATGGGCCCTTGTTTGAATTGTATAAAAAGAGGCGGGCATTATAGATGCCCGCCTCTTGTCAGGCCACATCAGTCTTCGATAAAACTGCGCAGGTGATCCGAGCGGCTGGGGTGACGCAGTTTGCGCAGGGCCTTGGCTTCGATCTGGCGGATGCGCTCGCGGGTAACGTCGAACTGCTTGCCCACTTCCTCAAGGGTGTGGTCAGTGTTCATGTCGATGCCGAAGCGCATGCGCAGTACCTTGGCTTCGCGGGCGGTGAGACCGTTGAGGACTTCGCGGGTCGCTTCTGTCAGGCTCTCGGTGGTGGCGGATTCAATCGGGGACATGATATTGACGTCCTCGATAAAATCGCCCAGATGAGAGTCTTCATCATCACCGATGGGGGTTTCCATGGAGATGGGCTCCTTGGCGATCTTGAGCACCTTGCGAATCTTGTCTTCCGGCATTTCCATGCGCTCGCCAAGCTCTTCCGGGGTGGGTTCGCGGCCCATCTCCTGAAGCATCTGGCGGCTGATGCGATTGAGTTTGTTGATGGTCTCAATCATGTGCACGGGAATACGGATGGTGCGCGCCTGGTCAGCGATGGAGCGGGTAATGGCCTGGCGAATCCACCAGGTGGCATAGGTCGAGAACTTGTAACCGCGGCGGTATTCAAACTTGTCCACCGCTTTCATCAGGCCGATGTTGCCTTCCTGGATCAGGTCGAGGAATTGCAGGCCGCGGTTGGTGTACTTCTTGGCGATGGAGATTACCAGACGCAGGTTGGCCTCGACCATTTCCTTCTTGGCGCGGCGGGCTTTCGCTTCGCCAATGGACATGCGGCGGTTGATGTCCTTGATCTGCGCGACGGAAATGCCTGAGGTTTCCTCAATGTGCTGAAGGCGGCGCTGACTGCGCAGGATATCTTCCTCTGCTTCCTTCAGACGGTCGCTGTAGGGCAGTTTTTTCTTGAGGATGGTGGCCAGCCACTTCTCATTGGTTTCATTGCCGGGGAAGCTTTTGATGAAATCGGTGCGGGGCATTTTGCCGCGACGCACGCAGTAGCTCATGATGTTGCGCTCTTCGCGGCGGATCTGTTCAAGTACGTCGCGCACTTCAACAATCAGCGGGTCAAACTGGCGCGGGGGCAGTTTGAGGAACTTGAACAGCTCGCCCAATTCTTCGAGATTCTTCTTGGCGGCATCGCTGTTGCGACCATGCCGCGACAGGGCGCGTTTGGTTTTGTCGTTCTGCTTGCGCAGGGCTTCAAAGCGCTCGCGGGCTTCGTCGATGTCGAGGCCGTCTTCGTCCTGATTGGTTTCTACCTCGGGTTCCTCGGCGGCAGCGGCGCTTTGCTCCAGGGCGGAAGGCACATGCTCCATGGGGTTGAGGTAGCCGCTGATAATTTCACTCAGCTTGCGCTCACCGCTGGCGACGAGGTCGTATTCGGAAATGATGTAGTCAACCGTCTTGGGCCATTCCGCCAGACTCGACATCAACTCGCGGATGCCTTCCTCAATGCGCTTGGCGATTTCAATTTCGCCCTCACGGGTCAGCAGTTCAACAGAGCCCATCTCGCGCATATACATGCGCACCGGGTCAGTAGTCCGGTGTTGTTCGGTCTCAACAGCAGCCAGTGCGGCTGCGGCTTCGGCGGCGGCGATTTCATCGGCGGCGGTATCGCCGCTGGTCATCAACAGGGTATCGGCGTCAGGGGCAGTTTCAAAAACGCTGATGCCCATGTCATTGATCATCTGGATGATGTCTTCCACCTGATCGGGATCGGAAATATCCTCGGGCAGGTGATCGTTCACCTCTGCATAGGTCAGGTAACCTTGCTCACGGCCTTTGGCGATGAGTTCCTTGAGACGGGATTGCTGCTGGGGAGATTCGCTCATATTAATCCGGCTGTTGGTGAGGGGCTGAAAACAAACGCGCGATTATAGACTATATGTGGGGGCTTGTCCTGCTATTGCAAGGGTAGCTGACTATTTGCGGGGGTGTTTTGCGGTTTTGGCAAGTGCCTGTTTTATCTTCATATTTAATTCCTCGGTGCGGTCGTCGGCGGTGAGCTGGTTGTGCCACAGGTCGAACAGGTGCTTGCGGTCATCGGTGCTGAGAGCCTCCTGGGCCAACAGGGCGTCCAGCTGGGCGCGGGCAGGCCGTTCCCGGTGAATGCGTTTTTGCAGGTGGCGGCAGATATCAGCAAGCTCGGCCAGGTCGTCGCGCTCGGTATGTTCCGGTGCCCGCACCAAGTCTGAAGCCGCAATCCTGGCCAGCAGTTCGCCCTGTTCCGCACCGTGAATACCGCGCCAGTAACCCAGCACATGGTTGAGAGTATAGTCAGGATTTTCCTGCAACAAGGCTGCAAGGTTAATCAGCAGCTCGGTATCCGGGTCGTCGAGATGGGCGAGATCGGTGAGAATGGCCAGCTCATGGCACAGGGCGGGGCTGTGCAGCAGCAACAGAATCAGGCGCTGGACAGCGGAGAGCTTGAGGCGCTTGGCGTTGATAACAGCCGGATCGCGGTGAGGGGCTAATGCCGAAGTGCTGTAATCCGGGTAGGAATCAGTGCCGGAATCGTAACGCCCTGCATAGTCTTCGTAATCATCCGGTGGCGGCTGGGCGGAATCATCATCGCCGCTATCAATCGTTGCGGATGCAACATCAGTTGCCGCTGGGGGGATGCTGATAATGGCGCTGAGGGTTTCCACGTCCATATCGGTGCGCTGGGCCAGTTGCTTGAGCATCAGCTGGCGGTAGACCCCATCGGGAATACGGTTGATCAGGGGGGCGCAGAGTTTGCTCAGCCGCGCCTTGCCATCGACGCTGTCGAGATTCAGCCCTTCCTGCAGGGCAGTGAAGAGGAATTCCGAGAGGGGTTGGGCGCTGGTCAGCAGTTTGCTGAAACCTTCGCTGCCGAGTTTGCGCACCAGGGTGTCCGGATCTTCCCCTTCCGGCAAAAACAGGAAGCGCGCACTGCGACCATCGGTCATGGCGGGCAGGCAGGTTTCCAGAGCGCGGCGCGCCGCCTTGCGACCGGCGTTGTCGCCGTCAAAGCAGAAGATGACTTCAGAGGTGTAGCGGAACAGCTTGGCGAGGTGTTCATCGGTGGCGGCAGTGCCGAGGGTGGCAACGGCATTGTGGATGCCGTGCTGGGCCAGAGCCACCACATCCATATAGCCTTCCACCACGACCAGATTGGGGATTTCCCGCAGCTGGGTGTGGGCCTCGTAAAGGCCGTAAAGTTCGCTGCCCTTGTGGAATACCGGGGTTTCCGGGGAATTCAGGTATTTGGGTTTGTCGTCCCCGAGGACCCGGCCCCCAAAGCCGATGGTGCGGCCCCGGGTGTCGCGGATGGGAAACATGATGCGCTGGCGAAAACGGTCGTATACCCGGTTGCCGCCGTCATCCTTGCGGATCACCAGGCCCGCTTCCAGCAGCAAGCCGACGCGACTGTCGTCGTGGCCCAAATGGGTGATCAGATTGTCCCAGCCCGGGGGAGCAAAGCCGATACCAAACGTGCCAGCAATGGCGCCGGTCAGGCCGCGGGTCTTGAGGTAATCAACGGCCAGTTTTGATTCCGGGTGGGCGCGCAGCTGGGTGCGGTAATACTTTTCGGCCTCTGCCAGCACGGAATAAAGTTGCTTGCGGCGACCGTCCGCCGGGTCGCTGCGAGTGGTTTCGCGGGGCACTTCCAGGCCGCAGTGCCGGGCCAGCTGTTCTACCGCCTGGGGGAATTCCGTGCGGTCGTAATCCATGACAAAGCCGATGGCGTTGCCACCTGCGCCGCAGCCAAAGCAGTAGTAAAACTGCTTGTCGGGACTCACGGTGAAGGAGGGCGTTTTTTCGTCGTGGAACGGGCAGCGGGCCGAGTAGTTCTTGCCGGATTTGCGCAGGCTGATGCGCGACCCCACCACATCGACAATGTCCACCTTGTCGAGCAGGTCGTCTATAAAGCGCTGCGGGATCAGTGACATGGATGCCTTTGCGGTTGACCGTTGAAGAGGCGAGAGTACGAAACAGGTTTGAGATTAAACGCAAAAACCAGAAAGTACAGAGGGTGAGCCAATGCACCCCATAATCAATTACTTCAGACTTCAGACCCGGTCATCCCAAGCGTGCTTTGATTGCCTGGCTCACCGCACCCACATCAGCCCGGCCCTGCACCTGGGGTTTGACGATGGCCATGACCTTGCCCATATCCTTGACGGACTCGGCGCCAGTGGCGCTGATGGCGGCAGCAACGAGATCGTCAATTTCTGCAGGGGTAAGCGGGGTTGGCAGGAAGGTCTGGATCACTTCGATCTCGGCCTGCTCTTTTTCTGCCAGATCCTGACGTCCGCCATCGGTGAACTGCTTGATGGAGTCGCGACGCTGCTTGAGCATCTTGTCGAGAATAACCAGGGCGCGCTCATCGTCGATCTCGATGCGCTCATCCACTTCAATGCGCTTGAAATCAGCGAGAATCAGGCGAATGGCGCCGAGGCGCTCCTTGTCCTTGGCGCGCATGGCGTCTTTCATTGCTTCGGTGATCTGCGCCTTGATGGTGAAGTCAGTCATATGCCTGGTCCGTTGTTATGTCTGCATTATTCGAGGCTGAAAACCAAAAACGCCGAACGGGTCGGCGTTTTTTACAAAGCGGTCAGGGGGACCGGACCACTCAGTACATGCGAACAAACTTGCGTGATTCACGCTGTACTTTCTTGGCGTGGCGCTTTACGGCAGCAGCGGCTTTGCGCTTGCGAGCCCAGGTGGGCTTTTCGTAAAACTCACGGCGACGCACTTCGGCAAGTACGCCAGCTTTTTCGCAGGAGCGCTTGAAACGGCGCAGGGCTACGTCGAAAGGTTCGTTCTCTTTAATGCGTACTGAAGGCATCTATCCTTTTTCCCGTCTTTAGTGAATTCGTTGGTGGTAGCCACGGCTGTGGCCGGTCTTAAGGGGGCGTATTCTATACTCATGGGTGACTTCATGCAAAACTTTTATCCCTCCCAACTGCAGGGGCTAACTGTATGAATTTCAGGTGGTTTTGCGGGGTTGCAGACTTTATCATGGCGCACTTCTCGATTGAACCGTGCTGGAAATCCTGAATTTATGCGAGTTTTGGGGGTTGAAACATCCTGCGATGAAACCGGTGTCGCAGTCTATGACAGCGACACCGGCCTGCTGGCTCATCTGCTCTACAGCCAGGTCAAGGTGCATGCTGAATATGGTGGCGTGGTGCCGGAGCTGGCGTCGCGGGATCATGTGCGCAAAATCCTGCCATTGATCAGGCAGGTGCTGAAGGATTCCGGTTGCGGCTTTGCGGATATTGGCGGTATTGCCTACACCGCAGGGCCGGGTTTGGTGGGCGCCCTGATGGTGGGCGCCTCGGTAGCGCGAGCCATGGCTTATGCCTGGAATGTGCCCGCTATTGGCGTTCACCATATGGAGGGCCACTTGCTGGCTCCCATGCTGGAGGCAAACCCGCCCGCTTTTCCCTTTCTGGCCCTGCTGGTATCCGGTGGTCACACCCAGCTGGTAGAGGTTAAGGGCGTTGGTCAGTACCGCATCCTGGGCGAGTCGCTGGACGATGCTGCCGGGGAAGCCTTTGATAAAACAGCAAAAATGCTCGACCTCGACTACCCGGGCGGTCCTGAAGTGGCCAAGCTGGCGGAGCGGGGCAATTCTGAACGATTTCGCTTTCCGCGCCCCATGACCGATCGCCCCGGCCTCGATTTCAGCTTTTCCGGCCTCAAGACCTTTACCCTCAACACCATTGCCGAGCACCGTCAGGCCGACGGCATGCCCGATGACCAGACCATGGCGGATATCGCCTGCGCCTTTCAGGATGCCGTGGTGGACACCCTGGTGATCAAGTGTCGCCGTGCTATCGAGCAGACTGGCCTGCACACCCTGGTAATCGCCGGCGGGGTATCGGCCAACAAACTGCTGCGCCAGCGCCTGGAAACGGATATGGCCAGGCGTGGTGCGAAGGTGTTTTACGCGCGCCACGAATTTTGCACCGACAATGGCGCCATGATTGCCTATGCCGGTTGTCAGCGTATGCTGGCGGGGCAGGGGGATGATCTGGCCATTCGCGCCGTGCCCCGTTGGCCCATGGATACCCTGGCGCCCGTGCTTTAATCAATACAGTGAGCCCCTGATGGATATTGTTTACATCCGCGATCTTCGCGTCGACACCATAATCGGCATCTTCGACTGGGAGCGGGAGGTACGCCAGACCGTCAGCCTCGATCTGGAGATGGCGTCGGATATTCGCCGCGCCGCCGAGACTGACGATATCCAGTACGCCCTCAATTACAAGGCGGTGGCCAAGCGCCTGATTGCCTTTATCGAGCAGAGTGAATTTTTGCTGGTGGAGCGCCTGGCAGAGGAGGTGGCCAGTATTGTGCGCAATGAATTCAATGTGCCCTGGTTGAAACTGCGGCTCAGCAAGCCTGGCGCACTGCGCGGCGCCTATGATGTTGGCCTGATTATCGAGCGGGGAGTCAAACCCTGATGGTGGCGTGTCCCAGAGTCTATGTCAGCATTGGCAGCAATATCGACCAGCAGCGCAATATTCTTGCCTGCCTGGATGCGCTTGCCGAACATTTCGGTGAGTTGCAGCTGTCTTCTGTCTACGAAAGCGAAGCCGTGGGATTTGGCGGTGATAATTTTTTCAATCTGGTGGCGGGATTTGACTGTGCCCTGAGCGTTGGCGAGCTGTCGACTGTGCTGCGCCAGATAGAGAATGACAATGGCCGCCGTCGCGACGGTCCGCGTTTCAGTTCCCGCACCCTGGATATCGATATCCTCACCTATGACAATATTTGCGGCGTGGAGGATGGTATCTCCCTGCCCCGCGACGAGATTGTTGAAAACGCTTTTGTGCTCTGGCCCCTGGCGGAAATTGCCGGGGATGAGGTGCATCCCGCCGTGGGCAAAACCTATGCCCAGCTTTGGAATGACTACGCTAAAGCAGAGCAGAAACTCTGGCCGGTGGATTTTGCCTGGCGCGGCAAGGTGATCTCAGAGCAAGTAAGCTGATCTAATCAGGTCAGCCTGGACGCTTGAAGGTGGACATGCCGTCGGCACTGGTTTTGGGCCGGGCTGTGCTGGCCGGGCGCGGTGTCCCCGCCTTGCCCGACTCCGGGCGTTTTGATTCCGCTTTCTTTTTCTTGCCCTCTTTGACTTTTTTACTTTCCTTGGGTTTTTTGCTTCCCACGGGCTTGCCTGAAGCTTTCACCTTTTTTGGCCCCTTGAAGCTGCCCGGTACTTCCTTGAGTATGCGGCGCTCAAACTGGCGGCGCAGGTAGCGCTCGATACTCGACATCAGGTTCCATTCGTGGGGCGCCACCAGGGAGATGGCAATGCCCTCGGCACCGGCGCGCCCGGTGCGTCCCACCCGGTGCAGGTAGTCGTCTCCGCTGCGCGGCATATCAAAATTGATCACCAGATCCAGCGCGTCGATATCCAGCCCGCGAGCCGCCACATCGGTGGCCACCAGCACAGCTCGCTGGCTTTGCTTGAAGCGCTCGATGGCGAGCTTGCGGATTTTCTGGTCTTTCTCGCCGTGCAGCACAAACACCCGCAGGTCGGCAGCGCGCAGCACGCCATTCAGGCGGTCGGCCATATCGCGGGTATTGGTAAACACCAGGGCCTTGCCAGGGCTTTCATGGGTCAGCAGCCACTTCAGGGTGGCTTCCTTGTGGTTGCTGTCGTCGGTGGGAATGACCTGCTGGTGGATGGCGGGGGTGCCGTCGCGGATGCTGTCCAGTTCCAGCCATTGGGGTTCGCGCAGTACCGATTCGGCAATGCGCTGCAAACCGGCGCTGCCCTTGGTGGCAGAAAACAGCAGGGTCTGGCGCTCAGCGGGGCAGGCGTTGGCAATGGTGATCACATCTTCGCTGAAACCCATATCGAGCATGCGGTCGGCTTCGTCGATCACCAGAATCTGAACCTTGCTCAGATCGAGATTGCTAGATGTGAGTTGTTCGAGTGTTCTGCCCGGCGTGGCAATGATCACATCAGGATTCCTGCGCAGCTTGGCGGCCTGCACTTTGAAGTCTTCGCCACCCATGACCAGTTCCGCCTTGATATAGGTGAACCGCGCCAGTTTTTGCACATCGCCGAAAATCTGCCGTGCCAGCTCCCGCGTGGGGGCAAGCACCAGTGCGCGGGGTGAAATCCCCTGGTTGTCTGCTGTCAGCAACCGCTGCAACAGCGGCAGGACGTAGGCAGCGGTTTTGCCACTGCCGGTTTTGGCGATGACATACAGATCATTGCCTTCAATGGCAGAGGGAATGGCGGCCTGCTGCACCTCGGTGGGGGTGTCGAAAGACAGGGCTTCAAGGCCCTTGAGCAGGCGTTCGTTGAGGTTCAATTGGTTGAACAAGGGGGTCTCTCCGGGAGGGGCGGCGGATGCGGCAAGGGCGCCAGTGTAACAAACAACACCGCCCCGGGTCGTTGCTATCCATACCAGCTATCCATACCAGCTATCCATACCAGCTATCCATACCAGCTATCCCGTTGCGGGTGGCTATTGGGTGGGGTTTCCCGTTCTGGCTGGGGAAGAGCAAAAAATCAGGCGAACTGCTGCTTGCCCCAGCCCAGGTCGTAGGGGCTGTTGGCGGCGGCTTCAAAACGCAGGGTTTTGAATTTCCAGCCGCTGGCGGTGCGCAGGTAGGTTTCCTTGTAGAGACCCAGAATCCAGCGCGCGGAGCCGTCGGGCATATTGGCGGTGACAATCGCGTGCCAGTGGCCGCTGGCAGTGTCGCCATCGATCTCGATCAGCGGGTTGGTCACGTAATGGACGATAAACGGCATGATCTGGAAATCGTTAAACAGCTGACGAATGGCCTCGCGGCCTTCGGCAAAACCGCTTTCCGGGCGGCCATCCCAGACGCCATCTTCGGTAAACAGCTCCGCCACTTCGTCGGGAAAACAGTGGGTGGGACCTTTCCAGCCGCCGTCGTTGTAGTTCACATAGGTGGCTTTGAGCTTGATGATGGCTTCGCGGTCTTCGAGGATCTGGAGGCGCTCTTCAAGCCGCGCCAGTCGGTCTTCCTGAGAATTACTCATTTTTTATGCTCTGTTGTTTTTGGTGTCGCAGATAGTGTATCAGCGGCAGTGGATTTTCAAGGTGGAGGGATAGCCGAGGGCCACTTATACAGGTGACTGGTATGTCACGCCTTGACCTGGTCATCAGGCAGATATTCAAGGCACAACTGCCGATAGATATCGACAATGTGCGAGTTGAAGCGCTCGGGCTCGGGGATGGCGTCCTTGCGGTAGAGGCAGGAGAAACAGAGGTTGTCCACATAGCTCCACACAGTCACCGTGAGATTGACCGGATCACCGAGATTGCCCGCAGACAGCAGCTCGACCATTTTCAGCTTTCCATTGCAGGCGTAGAGCGGTTGTCGCGGACCAGCTACGTTGGAGATCGACAGGTTGGCAAAGGGACTTTTACGTTTTTTCTGGCGCCAGGCCTGCACCACAGCCAGCAGGCGGAAAAAACTGCCGGGTAAAAAGTCGGCGAAATTATCCATCCTGATGCCATCGGTGGCGCGCAAATGCTCGATGGCGCTTCTGGAACCTTCCTGAATGGCGTGCAACCGGGCACGAAAATCAACGATATTCAGGTCAAGGGGCACGAAGGCGACGGTGACGCTGTTGTTATAAAAATCAGTACTGAGAAACGTTTTGATTTCCTTCTCCCGATCAACGCCGACGGGCATCACCGCAACCAGCGGGGTTGAAGGCAGTGAGTCCACTTCAAGAAAATAACGGCGCAGAGCCTCGGAACAAATACCCATGACCAGGCTGTTGATCGTGCAACCCAGCACTTTGGCGAGGCGCTTGAATTGGCCCAGTGGCAGGGTTTCATAGCGATACAGCCGGTGCTGGCCGCCGGGTTTGTTCAAGAAGGTAAAGGGCGCCATAAACGGCCCGCAGGCGCTTTTCCCGGGGCTCTGCATCCCCTTTCTGGCAAGTCGTTTTTGCTTGAGCAGCCGGTAGTAGGTTGGCAGTTCAACGGTATAGCTTTTAATCAAATCAATAAACGCCCTGCCAGTCAGCCCGAGTCTGCCAGGATGTGCTGATGCCTTCACCCTGGGGAAAGATATGGGTACAGACTGCACCTTGTCACCCTGCTCATGGATGGTGGCAATGGCCTGTGCCGACATCATGCCATCGGCGAGAACATGGTGGACTTTGGCTATCAGCGCGATACGTCCATGTTGCAAACCTTCCACTGCCCACAGATGCCAGGGTGGCCGGTTGGGGTCAAGCGGGGTGCTGAGAATATTGGATATGAACTGGCAGAGCGCCTGTTTGTCGCCGGGTTGCGGCAAGGCCACATGGTGAATATGGTCCTCGCCATTGAACGCGGGATCGAATACCCACACCGGGTGGTGCAGGTCAAGGGGAACCCTGACCACCCGCAGCGGGATGCCGCGAATGCCGAGGCCAGACATGCCGCGAATAATAAATTGGGTGATTTCGCTACAGCTCGGGGTGATGGCCGGATCCACCGGCTCGTAGATCATCACCTTCAGGGTGACGAAGGGGGAGGTATGGGTCTCGTTATAGATAAACTGGGCATCAGTGCCGCGCAGTCTGTACATGGAGTTCTTGCCAGTGTGTTGTCTTGCTTAACACCCTGAGCTTTATGGTTGAGGATCTCAATCATTGTCAGGTTTTGCAGTTACTCTACACCTCTCCGGCAGTAACCACACACATGATGCGGGAATTTCATATCCATAGGCGCCTGCACCACTTCCCATTCACTGGCGTAGCCACTTGAATTGGGTGCAGTGATCCTGGCTGTTTTCACGACCTGGATTTGGGAAGCCCCAGGCCATGTTCAGCAATCAGACTCCTCATGATCTCGCTGGTGCCACCGTAGATGGTGGTGCCGATGGACTGGCGGTAACCCAGTTCGATATGACCGGCGCCATGGCGGTCCTCGAACAGCGACCAGGGCGCAGCCAGATCCATCATGTCGCGGGAATCCTGCAGATAGGACTCAGTGGCAAACAGCTTTGACACCGGGCCAAAGTGGCTGCGACCGGGCACCTTGTAATGGGAGGCCCACAAAGAGCGGTAGCAAAGCACCCGCGCCACGGCGTGCTTGACAGCCACCGGGGCGAGGCGCATCCGGGTTTCGGGCTCTTCGATAATGGCGCTGCCGTTGCGGTGGGTGGTGCTGGCCCAGGCAATGGTATTGTCGAGCATGCTCTGGTAGTTGAGGCGGTACTGATCGGCGCCGCCGTGCTCCATTTCCATGGTGTGCAGCATCACCTGCAAGCCGCCATCCACTTCGCCGAGGCGGTATTTGTCGGGCACCCGCACGTTTTCGAGATAGGTGATATTGGTGCGTTCGTCCTGCAGGGTATGCACCGGCTGGATCTCGATGCCGGGCAGATTCATGGGCACCATAAAGATGGTGAGCCCCTTGTGCTTGGCGACATCCGGGTTGGTGCGGGTCAGCAGGTAAATGTAGTTGGCGAGGTTGCCGCTGGTGGTAAAGATCTTCTGGCCATTGATGATCCAGTCGTCGCCGTCGCGCACGGCGCGGGTTTTTGCCGCGTAGATATCGGAGCCGCTGGCGGGTTCGGAAAACCCCAGGCAGGCGAGGGCTTCACCGCGGGCAAACTCGCCGAGGATCTGCTGCTTCACTTCGTCCTGGGCAAAACCCATCAGGCTGAAGGCGACCTGATTGGTGACCGGTCCGGTGATGCGCTCCCAGCCATATTCCTCGAACACCGCGTTGAGAGCCGCCATTTCGAAGGGGGTGGCACCGCGGCCACCGTACTCCAGCGGCCAGTGAGGGTAGCGCAAGCCAGCGGCACAGAGCTTCTGGCTGAACGCGGCATCGTAACCCGCCACAGAGTGATGGGCCTTGGCGCGCAGGTCGGCAGTGAGGTTGGCCTCGAAAAAGGCGCGCACTTCCTGCGCCATTTTGTCGGCTTGCTGGCCGAGGCTGAAGTCCAGGGTTATTTCGCCACATTCCGGCAGCGGGCAGGTGACCCCGCCCCAGAGGCGATTGCCGACGGCAATCAGCTCGCGCTGAGAATCGCCCGCCAACAGCGACCAGGCTTTGGCGCGCCGGTAGTAGAGCTGAATATCGTATTCGAGGGAAACCCCGTAGCCGCCAAAGGTGTGCAGGGCGCGGGCGACGGCGCGGCCACTGGCCTGCCCTGCCCACCACCAGGCCATGGGTACGGCTGCGGCTGCCTCTTTCTGGCCGCTGGCGATGGCCCAGATGGCTTGCCATACCAGCAGTTGCAGGCCGTCCACATCGGCGAGGGAATCCGCCAGGGGGTGGGCAATGCCCTGGTAACCGCCGATGGGGCGGCCAAACTGTTCCCGTTCGCAGGCATAGCGGGCCGCCATTTCCAGGGCCTGGCGGGCCAGCCCGGCGAGGGACGCGGCGGCCAGCAGTTTCCATTCTTCCAGGCTGGCAAGAAAATGCTCCCGCGCCCTGTGGCCTTCAGCCAGCACGGTGCGGGTTCCCTCGGCACTGGCCCCGGACAATACACAGAGCCGGTGACCGGCGCTGGCCAAGTTGCGGTTGACGTCGCCGCCCAGTCCTTCGATCAGCAGCACCCGCTGTCCTTCAAGGGCGATCACCCCGTCGGCCACGGCGGCCCAGGGCACCAGCAGCGGATCTTCGCTGTCAATTTCCACCGGCAGCAGCGAGAGCAGCGAACCGCTGATGACTTTTTCCTGCCAGTGACTGACCAGCTCTGACTGGCTGGTGTCGAGCAGGCTGAGCAGGCGATTGGCAGCGATGGCTTCGGTCAAGGCGACAGGCGCGATAGTGCGACCGATCTGTTCGCAAACCACAGCGGCATCAAGCAGCGACATCTGCAGGCCACCGACCGCTTCGGTCATGCGCATGGCCGGCAGACCCATTTCCACCACCTGCTGCCACAGTGCGTTGTCGTGGCCATGACAGTTTTCGGCGGCGCGCACCCGCTCGGGGGTGGCTTCGGCCTTCAGCAGGCGCGCCACGGTGTCCTGCAGCATCAGTTGGTCGTCATTGAGATTCAGCTTCATTCGGACTCTCTCGGGTACGGAATTCGGAGGTTGTCAGCGCCTGGGATCATTGCGCGTAGCGTTTGCGCAGTTCCATCTTGTTGATCTTGCCGGTCACCAGCTTGGGCAGTTCAGGGACAAAATGAATCACCTTGGGCTTTTTGTAGCTGGCCATCAGCGATTGGCAGTGGCGGATAATGTCCTGTTCAGCGGCGCTGGCGCCGGTTTTCAACACCAGCACGGCGCAGACGTTTTCGCCCCAGACCGGATCGGGTATACCGATTACAGCAGCCTCGGAAATGGCGGGGTGCTGGAGCAACGTTTCCTCCACCTCGCGGGAATAGATGTTCTCGCCGCCGGAAATGATCATGTCCTTCTTGCGGTCCACCAGGTAGAGGAAGCCGTCCTCGTCGATGCGGCCCATATCGCCCGTATGCACCCAGCCGTTGCGCAGTGTTTGCACCGTGGCCACGCTGTTGTTCCAGTAACCGCGAAACATGGCGCCGCTGCGGGCGACGATCTCGCCGGGCACACCCACCGGGCAGTCGTTGCCGTCGTCGTCGAGGATGCGCGCTTCGAGGTTGGGGTAGGGCTGGCCCACGGAGCTGAGCTGGCGGCGCTCCGCCTCGCTGCCATTGGGTTTGTGCTGCAGGGGCGAGAGGCAGAACATGCAGATTTCCGTCTGCCCGAACAGGTTGACGAAACCGCAACCGTCGAACACTTCGATGGCCCGGCGCAGCACTGGCGAAGGCATGGGTGCGGCGGAGTAGAGGATGGTGCGCACGCTGGACAGATCGGCCCCGGCGATCGCGGGGTGGTCGAGCAGCATCTGCACCATGGTGGGGGCGAGCAGCAGCACAGTGAGCTTGTCCCGCTCAATGCCGCGGATAATCTCCTCCGGCTCGAACTGGCGGTAGAGGTGAGCGGTGCCGCCGCGCACATGTTGCGACAGGCTCAGCACCAGCCCGCCGACATGGAACATGGGCATGACAATAAGGATGCGATCCGGCGCTTGCAGGTCCACCAGCCAGGCGTCCACCTGCACCAGCTGGCGCAGCTCGCGGTGGCCCCAGATGCAGCCCTTGGGGCGACCGGTGGTGCCGCTGGTGTAGATCAGGCAAAAGATGTCGTCTTCGCGGGCGCGACAGGGCGGCCCCGCGTCGTCGCCCGTGGCGATAAACGCTTCATAGGACATGGCCCAGTCCGCCTGCCCATCGATACAGACATAGGTCTCGACAGAGGTCAGTTCGTCACGCAGCTGCTCGATAACGTCCAGGTACTGGGCCTCGAACAACAATACCCTGGGTGCCCCGTCGTTGATGATCCACGCCATTTCCGGCGCTGCGAGGCGAAAATTCACCGTGGCGAGGATAAAGCCGGCCCACTGGGTGGCGGCGATCACTTCACCGTATTCGATGGAGTTCATGGCGAGAATGCCAACCCGGTCCTGGTTGCGCACCCCGACCTTGTAGAGCGCCGACCCCAGGCGTTTGCCCCGCGCCAGCAACTGGCTGTGGCTGATGCGCCGCTCGCCCTGCACGTAAGCAGGGTGGTCCGGACACCAGCGCGCATTGCGTTCGAGGTCGTCGGCAAAGGACAGTGGCAGGTAGGGATGCATGGTGTTGTCTCTTGTTATCGGCTGTCAGGTCAGCAGTTGGGCGCGGCGGGCAAGATGGAAATCGCTGTCACCAAAACGCTTTTCGAACACCATCAGAGCCTTGTAGTGGTGACCCACGGCATATTCCTCGGTGACGCCGATGCCGCCGTGCAGCTGGATACCCTGGCCGGCGACAAACAGTCCCGCTTGGGCCATCAGTACCTTGAGGCCGGATACGGCGTGGCGCCGCTCCTGCATATCGCTGCCCTGCAACGCGGCGAGGGCGCAAAACAGCATGGCGCGGGCCTGTTCGGTTTCCACCAGCATTTCCGCCATGCGGTGCTTGAGGGCCTGGAATTTGGCGAGGGGCTGGCCGTACTGCTCGCGGGTCTTGAGGTAGTCGGCGGTCATGGCCATCACCGCTTCCATCGAGCCCAGCGCTGCGGCACTGAGGGCGACAATGGCGTTGTTGACGGCGCTGTCCATGGCTTTGGCGGCGGAACCGGCACTGTGGATCTGAGCCGAGGGCGGAACAGCCACCTCGCTAAAGTGGATATCTGCCGCGCGGGTGCCGTCGATCAGGGGATACACATCCATGGTGATGCCAGGGCTGGTCACGTCCAACACAAACAGGTTGTAGCCCATCTCGCCGCTGATCTCGGCGCTGACCACTAAGTGTGTGGCGGCATTGCCATAAAAGACCTGGTGCTTGCTGCCGTTGAGTATCCAGCCCTGTTCAACGGGTTTGGCCCGGGCAGTGACCTGGGTGTCGTATTCGCAGCGGCCATCGTTTTCGCGGTGGGCGAGGGCCAGCAAGGCATCGCCGCTGGCGAGCAGAGGCAGCAATTCACTGGCGACAGCTTCGTTGCGGCTGGACACCAGCAGTTCGCCGCACAGGATGGTGCTGTCCACTAAAGGCTCGGCGACCAGCCCGCGACCCAGCTCTTCCATCAGGATCGCCATATCCACCATATCGAGACCGAGGCCGCCGTGAGCCTCGGGCAGCGTCAGGGCCTGCCAGCCCTGCTGGGCAAAATGCGCCCAATGCTGGCGCGAAAAACCGTCGGGGGTTTTTGCCGCCTTGCGGCGACTGTCGAGATCACAGCGCTCTCGCACATAGCGCGCCGCGCTGTCCGTGAGCATTTTCTGTTCGTCGCTAAAATCAAAATCCATGGATTGAAACCTGCTGTGGAAGCTGTTTGGCTACAGGCCGAAGGCCTGCTTGGCAATAATGTTTTTTTGCACCTCGGTGGCGCCGCCGTAAATGGTGCAGGCGCGCATGTACAGGTGATCCACCATCACGCCGGGTACCAGCTCGGGCCAGGCATCGCTGGCGCTGGCGCCAAAGGCATCCTCGCGGCTGTAGAGGCGCAGGGAGCGAAGTCCGAGGGCATCCACCGCCAGCCTGGTGAGCTTGTGCTGCAACTGCGAGCCACGGATCTTCAGCACCGAGGCGCTGGCGGCTACCGGGTGGTGCGACGGCGCATTGCACAGCACCCGCAGTACCGCCCAGTCGAGGGCTTCCACTTCCAGCTCCAGCTGGGCCAGCTGCTGGCGGAAAACCGGGTCTTCCAGCAGTGGGCGTCCGTTTTTCTGGGTTTTGCGCGCGATGTCCCGAATCCGGCGCAGGTCGCCCTGGGCCTTGTCAATGTCGGCGCTGGAGGTGCGCTCATTGGCGAGCAGGAACTTGGTCTGGGTCCAGGCGCTGCCGGGTTCGCCGATCAGGTTTCCCTTCGGCACCCGTACATTGTCGAGGAACACTTCATAGGTGGAGACGTCGCCATTGATCATCTCGATGGGGCGCACCGTGACACCGGGGCTTTTCATGTCGATGATCAGCATGGAGATGCCGCCGTGCTTGCTGGTGGTGTCGGTGCGCACCAGGAAAAACCCCAGTTCCGAATAGCCCGCTTCGGTGGTCCACAGCTTCTGGCCGTTGACGACGTATTCATCGCCCTCCAGCAGCGCGGTGGTTTTGAGGCTGGCGAGATCCGATCCGGCGCCGGGTTCGGAAAACCCCTGCGCCCACTGCTCGGTACCTTCGAGAATGGGCGGCAGGTAGCGTTTTTTCAGCGCCTCGGAGGCAAATTCGCAGATCACCGGACCGATCAGTCGCAGCCCCTGCCAGCGCAGTTCCGGGGCGCCAGCCAGGCGACATTCCATTTCAAACAGGTGGCGCTGGATCGGCGTCCAGCCGGGGCCGCCGTACTGCTTGGGCCAGCTCGGCGCCGCCCAGCCCTTTTTATTGAGAACCCCATTCCACCAGCGGCGGTCATCCTCGTTGGGGGGGTGAACCTCGGTGCGCGAGCGGTAGATCACCTCGGGGCTGAGGTTGGCCTTGAGAAAGGCGCGCACCTCGTCGCGAAAGGCCAGATCTTCGGGGTTTAGCTGCAAATTCACGGTTGAACCTCAGGCTGTCCGGGTGGGTATTATAGCTGACAAGTTGTTAGTTATGGATTCTACACAGCTGCCCTTTGGCTGTCGACACCTGCGGGACATTCTTGTTTCAGGCGCTGCGTACTTCAAACAGTTCCATATTGGCTTCGCGCGGCAGGCACAGGGCATGAATCACTGTGCTGGCGACGGTGGCGGGTTCCATGCCGGCGCCGGAATAGCTGTTGTGGCCGGTTTTTTCCCACAGGGCGAGGGCGTCGGCCAGTTGTTTCTCAGTCCAGTTGGCGAGGCTGGCATTGTTGCCTGCGGTGGTGATCAGGGTGCCGGTGCGCAAAACAGCCACGCGGATACCGTATTCCTTCAACTCGGTGCGCAGCCCCTGGGAGAGGGTTTCCAGTCCGCCCTTGCTGGCGGCGTAGACCGTGAGGAACGGGAAGGGATTGCGGGTGGATTCCGACGAGACATTGATGATGTCGCCGCCACCGCGGCGCTTCATGCGCGGCACCGCCTCGCGCATACAGTAGGCGGGGCCGAGCAGGTTGGTGTTGATGATGGTTTGCAGGTGCTGGTCGCTGGCGTCTTCGATGCGGAACGGGAAATAGGTTGCAGCGTTGTTGATCAAAATATCAATGTCACCGAAATGGCTGTCCACCGCTGCAAAGGCCTGGCGCACCTGGTCGGGATCAACGACATCGGCCACCACGGGAAAGGTTGCGGCACCGAGTTCGTCAGCCACCTGCTGAAGGCTGACCAGGGTGCGACCGAGAATGGCGACCCGGCAACCCGCCGCCACCAGCTGGGTAGCCACCTGCCTGCCCAGGCCGGTGGCAGCGCCGGTTACCAGAGCAGTTTTGCCTGCCAGCGGGTTGGGTGGAAGGGCATTGTTATTCATTATTTTTCTCCGGCTCAAGTCGTTTGCATTGCAAACAATAACTAACGGAATGTAATCTTTTGCCCTGCTGCTGGTCAATCAATCCTTGGCTGTGGTGCAATCAGGCCGGTGCTTCGATGCCGTCCTCAATCATAAATACAGAGCAGGGGTTCGCAATGTCAGTCAATCCGGCAATAGATTTTAGCGGCCAGGTGGCCCTGGTAACCGGCGGTGCCAGCGGCCTGGGTGAAGGCTCGGCAATGGCCCTGGCGCGTTTTGGCGCCCATCTGGTGATTGCCGACCAGAATGCTGACAATGGCGAGCGGGTGGTTGAAGCCATCCGCGCGCTGGGCCGCGAGGCCCTGTTCGTAGCCACAAATATGATGGAGCCGGAACAGATCAGCGCCATGGTCGCCAGTGCGAATCAGCACTTTGGCCGCCTTGATATCCTCGTCAACAATGTCGGCGGTGGGCGCCCGGTGAATTTTCTCGAGCAAAGCGCCAACAGCATCAATCGCCATATTTCCCTCAATTTGCTCAGCGCCATGCACACCACCCAGGCAGCGGCGCCGGTCATGATCGCCGGTGGTCGCGGTGGTGCCATTATCAATGTGGCCAGCACCGAGGCCCTGCGTGCGGCGCCGGGCTACGCGGTCTATGCGGCCTGCAAGGCCGGGCTGGTGAGCTTTACCAAAACCATGGCCCTGGAGCTGGCGGAGCACAATATCCGCAGTCACGCCCTGGCGCCGGACATGATCGAAACCGAGGGTTTGAAGCCCCTGCTCAATGCGGTAAGCCCTGCAGAGCTGGCGGCGCGGGATCGCTATATACCGCTGGGACGCATGGGCACTGCAGATGAATTTGGCAATATTGTCGCCTTCCTCGCCTCGGAGATGGGCGCCTACCTCAACGGCATCACGCTGCCGGTGGATGCCGGTGCCACGGCGGCGGCGGGGTGGTTTCGTTCGCCGCAGGGCAAGTGGTGTCTCTACCACGGCTAGCGTCTTTTCCGATCAATAGCGGTTTAAATTCTTGACATATACGACTGTTGCTGCAAAAGTAAAACTGACTATCCAACAGCTATATGATTGAATATTTATCCTCTACACAAAACCATAAAGAGGGCGGTCAATAACACAGTGCATGAAATACTGAAACGCGCCGCGAGGCAGGTTTGCCGCTTTACGTGCCAACCCGGTTTTCAGTGCTAACAGTTTCTATCCTGATCAAAATTAATGTGCATAACCATAACCAACCACAATCCAACCACGGCCTTGCCCGTTCAAGGCACCAGGAGAGAGCAATGACATTACTGAAAAGGAATCTACTGACTGCATCCATGGCCGCTGCACTGGCCGCGTTGTGCGGTACGGTTGCCAATGCTCAGGAGACCGCTTCGGCCACTAGCAGTGCATCGCCGGAAGCAGAGCGGACTCTTGAAGAAATCGTCGTTACCGCCCGCCGTCGCGAAGAGAGCGCCCAGGAAATCCCCGTTGCCCTGACGGCGCTGGACAGCGAAGGCCTGTACCGCGAAAACATCACCGAGATCAGGGATCTGAACTCTTCCGTGCCAGGCGTCAACTTTACCCAGTCCGGTGGCGCCAACAATACCGTATTCAACATCCGCGGCAGATCGCGCGCGGTGTTCGGCAATTCACAACCCGCCGTGGCCAGTTATGTGAACGAAGTCCCGCTCAGCACCTGGGGCGCCAGCATCCCCACCTACGATATGGCGTCCATCCAGGTGCTCAAGGGGCCACAGGGCACTCTGTTTGGCCGCAACACCATGTCCGGCGCGGTGCTGACCACCACCCAGCGCCCTGAGCATGAATTCAGCGGCTATGTGATGGGCAAGGTCGGCAGTTACAACGCCCGGGTGGTGGAAGGTGCTGTGAATATCCCGGTTATTCAGGACAAGGTGGCATTGCGCATCGCCGGTCAGATCGACAAGCGCGATGGCTTTACCAAAAACATGTCGCGGCCTTCCGAGGATGATTTTGACAATAAGGACAGGCAAAACTACCGGATTTCCCTGTTGCTCGATCCCATCGAGAGCCTCAGCAACCTGACCGTCTATGAGAAAAACGACTACGATGAAAATATGATCAATACCATTCCCCTGGGTTACGAGCCAGGCACGGGTGCTGTTGATTTCATTCCGTTTACCAATGGCAGCTTTCTGTTTACCAATCCCACAGTGATGCCCTTTGTGCCCTGTAACGGCGCGCCCACCTGTGATATCCAGGCGCTGATAGCGCGCCAGCAAGCGGCCGGTGTCAGAAGAGAGTGGACTGATTCCCCCACTTTTCTCGACACCGAGCTGACCTCCCTGAGCAATACCACCACCTGGGACGTGGGGCCATTTACCCTCAAGAATATTTTTGGCTACCGCGAGGTGTTTACCAATAATTTCAGCGATATCGACGGCTCTGACATGGCTATCGTCAATGCCGATAACCTAGTCGATGTGAAACAGTACTCCAATGAATTCCAGATTTCCGGTGAAGCGCTGGACGGCGATCTGGAATATATCGGCGGTTATTTCTGGCTGAAATCCGAACCCAATGGTCCGCAACGCCTGGCCCTGCAGATCCTCGCCCAGGCGGGCACACCCCTGGATAGCCAGAACCTGACGGATCTGGGTGGGTTGTTCCCCTTCGCCGGTGCCTTCGGCCCCTCTGATCACTACACCGATGAAACCCAGGCGGTATTTGGCCAGGTGTCCTATGAACTGTCGGGCATCAGTGACTCCCTGGCGGCGTTCTCGGTCGACATGGGTGTTCGCCACACCAAGGATAAAACCGAAGTTTGCCCAGTGCCTGCAACTTTTTACGGCACCCCGGCACCCACAGAAAGTGCCTGTGACCCCATCGATAAGGCCAAGGCTGATTTCAGCAAAACCACCTACAGCCTGGGGCTGAATTATCAGGCCGCCGACAATGTGCTGCTCTATGCGGTAACCCGCACCGGCTACCGCTCCGGCGGTGTCAACTCGCCAAAATTTGGCGGGTCACTGGTGCCGTTCCAGTCCTACGAACCTGAAACCGTGCAGGACTACGAGATTGGCCTGAAAAGTGACTGGGCAGTGGGCGATATTTTTGGCCGCTTCAACCTGGCGCTGTACAAGAGCGATTATGAAGAGGTTCACTTCTCTGTGCCCACCACTGGTGTGAACACCGGCCTCGGTGGTGTCGACGGCGATGGCAACCCGCTCAATGATCCCACCGGTGGACTTTTCACCAACAATGCCGGTGAGGCGACCGTAGAAGGCATTGAGGTCGATCTGGTGGTGCAGTTGATGGCTGGTCTCGAGCTTTCAGTGGCTGGCACCAGTATGGAAAAAGATTTCAAAACCTCCTTCGATCTGCCGGTTGGTTTTCCGCCAAATGTTGCAGCGGACGATGAAATTGAAGCCTTCCTGTTCCTGGCGGCGCCGGACTGGAGTTATTCAGTCGGACTTGATTACACCTTGCCGCTCTCTGCCGATATCGGTGAAATCACCCTTTCCAGCCGCTATTTCCATATGAGCGATATTCATTATGGCGGCAATATCTTTGCCGATGCCTATGAGCTGGTGGATTTCCGCGCTGACTGGTTCGGGGTGATGGGGTCGCGCTTCGATGCTGCCGTTTTTGTCAGCAACGCCTTTGACAAGGAAGCCATCGTGGCGCCCTCCAGTTCCAGTGCTGCGCTGGGGGTGAATTCCGCCATCTTCAATGATCCGCGCATGGTGGGTGCATCACTGCGTTACAGTTTCTGATGTGTTTATTGAATCTGTATGACTAAAAATCCAGGCTCTTCGGGGCCTGGATTTTTTTATTCATGAATCCACAAAAACCAGGAGGCACCATCATGAAAAACAATGCTCCCTTTGTCAGCCCACTGGCCACGGCGGAGCAGGCAGCGGTGGAGCGCCAGGCCCTGCGGATTCTTGCCAGCCACAGCGCCGCACTGGATCAGGCCCGCGACCAGGCAAGGGCACTGATGCTCGCCCATCCCCTGGCAGTAAGTACCGAGTCCGCGGCGCGGATTGATAACGCCCTGGATAAATGGCTGGTGCAGTTACTGTTGCAAACCATTGGCGGTGATCTGTCTGCCCCGCGCTTTATCTGGGGCACCAACCTCGACCCGCACCGCTGGTTTGGCTGGGAATTTCCCGGCTCCGGTGCCGGTATCGACTGCCCCGACAATATCTACCGCAATGCCGGCATCGATGGCGCTATGCACTACGAAGTCACTGGCAAGGTGAACGCCAATGGGCCTGCCCAGTTCACTTTCCAGCTGACCCGCCACCCTGAGGGACTGGGTTTTGCCGTCAACGATGACAGCATGCGCGACCTCGGCGCCCTCGCCATGCTCACCCACCGGGATCTGGAAATTCGCGCTGATGGCACCTTCAGTATCACTCTGGATGGCGAGCCAGCAGGCAATCGCCGCAACCATATCCAGCTGCCGCCGGGCCGTCTCTACCTGCTGGTGCGGGACAGTCTTTCGGACTGGCGGCAGACACCCAACCAGCTGTCGATTCGCCGCACTGGCGGCGCCGCTCTGCCAGCGCCCCTGGATGATGATGCGATCGCTTGCCTGTGCGCCGACTGGTTTCCCGGCTTTGTGGACTTCTGGCTGCGCTTCAACGATCACTTCAACGACAACCCGCCGGTCAACACCCTGGTGCCACCCTATGGCCGCACCGGTGCCTGGGGTTGCGCTGCCGCCTGCCGTTTTCACCTCAATGACGATCAGGCCCTGGCCATAAGGGTGACAGATGCCGGTGCCGAGTATTTCGGCATGCAGATGGCGGATATCTGGATGATTGCTCCTTCGCCATCCAACCATATTGCCAGCTACAACCGCAGCCAGGCTCGGGCCAATCCCGACGGCACCTTTACCTTTGTTCTGGCGCCGCAAGATCCGGGTATCGCCAACTGGGTGGACAGCGCCGGGCTCCATGAGGGCTGGTTGTTCTTCCGCTGGCAGGGCTTGCCGCCGGGGACGGAGGTTGGCGCCGCGATGGTGCGCGATTTTGTCGTGCTGGAAGCGGAAAATTTTGTCACCTCCCTGCCATCTGTCAGCTTGACACAACGGCGCAGCGAACTTGCCAAACGGGTGACGGAGTGGGACTTGCGTGTGGCAGCACCAACGCAGGAGCCGGGCTTGCAGCCGTAACAAAAATCCAAAAGCAATAATAGAAGGAGACACGCGATGCTCAACGACAAAAAAGTCCTGATCACCGGCCTGACCGGCAATCTGGGGGGAGGAATTGCCGCCGCCCTCGCACCCCACAACGAACTGTGGGGTTACGCCCGCTACAGCCAGGCGGGGCAACAGCAGTTCTGGCAGGACAAGGGCGTGCTTACCGTGGTGGGCGATTTTGGCGATGGCCAGTTTGCCGGTCTGCCCACGGATTTTGACTACGTAATTCATTGCGCGGCCAACTGCGATCCGTCGTCCTACCAGCAGGGCATGCACGACAATCCCCAGGGCACCGCCCTGTTGATGGCCCACTGCCGCAACGCCAAAGCCTTTTTGCATATCTCCACCATCGGTGTATACGCCGCCAAGCCCGATCCGCTGCATGCCTATTGCGAAACCGACAACACCGGCGGCGCCGTGATGGGTGGCCACTACGAGGGCACCAAACTGGCGACCGAGGGCGCGGTGTGGGCCATGGCCAGTCACCTTGGCCTGCCCACCACGGTGGCGCGTTTGGGGGTGCAATACGGTACCTATCACGATGGCGGTATGCTGGGAATTTTCCTGCGCATGATGCTGGCCGGGCATCCCATTCCGCTGCCCGCCCACCAGTCCAATATCATCCAGCCCATCAGCGACGATGATGTGGTGCGCTTTCTCGGCCCGCTGCTCGATGCAGCCGCCATTCCCCCCACCCTGGTGAATTTGGCGGGCGACGAGCCTATCGCCACGCGGGACGCCATGGCGCATTTTGGCAAGCTGGCGGGCGTTACCCCCACCTTTGCCGAGGGCGGTTTTGAATACCCCACCTACCAGCTCGACTGCACTAAACGCCGCGCCATCACCGGCCCCTGCCAGGTGCCGATCCTCGACGGGCTGACCCGCATGTACAACACCCTGGTGCCTCGCCTGAAAGGGGCGTGAGCCAATTTACCGTGGGTGCCGACAACTGTGCTGCTTTATCCATAGATCAGAGTCCATTCCCGGATGACGCTGACAAATGACAGGAGATAACAATAATGCAACTGAGCGTTGAACAATTGATGGAACAGGCCCGCCAAATGACCGGCCTTGATGACTTTGGCGAGGACAGCTACCGCCCCGGCCTCGATTGCCTGGTGGATGCCATCAACCGCGAGAGCATCCCCACCGAGATTGGCAAGATCGCCATCCCCGGCAGCATTCTTGAACTACTGATCAACCGCCTGCAGGTGGAGGACTGGTACCGCCGCCACCCGGAGATCGACAAAGAAGTCATCCGCGACCCGGTATTTATTACCGGCCTGCCCCGCACCGGCAGCACCGCCCTGGGCCATATGCTCGGGCTGGACAGCGAAACCCGCTCCCTGCGCGGCTGGGAGACCTACGCCCCCTGTCCGCCGCCGGACATCAACGTGGTCGACGACCCACGGGTTGCCGCCAACGAAAAGCGCATGGCGGATATGGATGCCCTGGCGCCCGGCATCGGCGATGCCATGCCGCGCAATCCCAACGCCCCGGAGGAGTGTTTTCCAATCCTCAATATGAGCTTCGCTTGTGTGGCGGTGAACGGCTTTTACCATGTGCCGAGTTTCGAGCGCTGGGTGATGACCGACCATCTGGCGGAAATCGATGCCGCCTACCGCTACCACCAACGGGTGCTGAAACTGTTGCAGTGGAAAACGCCCGCCAAACGCTGGGTGCTGCGCTCCCCGGTTCACAGCCTGGCCCTGGACTCACTGCTCAAGGTCTACCCCGAGGCGCGCTTTGTCATCACCCACCGCCGCCCCGAGGCGGTGCTGCCTTCTATCAGCTTTCTCATCCACCAGGTGCGGGATGTGTTTCTCGCCAATCCGTCGCCAAAAACCCTGGGACCCATGCAGCTCAACCAGTGGAGCGAAGCGGCGCGGCGCATGATGCGTACCCGCGATGCCATCGGTGAGGATCGGTTTTTTGATATCTATCACAGTGAGCAGATTGCCGATCCCGAACCCGGCCTGGAAAATCTCTACCGCTGGCTGGGCTGGGACTACAGCGATGATTTCAATGCGCGCCTGCGCAACTGGCGCCAGGAAAACCCCAAGGGCAAGCACCCGGCGGATCTGGATTTCTTCGGGCTTGAGCGGGATGAGATTACCCGCCGTTTCGGGTTTTACACCGAGCGTTTTGGAGCGCGGATGTGATGGGCGCACCGTTGCAACGTCTGGATGGTAAGGTGATTGTGCTGGCCGGTGGCGCTGGAGGCATCGGCTCTGCCACGGCGCAACGGCTGGCTGCCGAGGGTGCGCGGGTGGTGGTGGGGGATATCAACCACGATGCGGCGCAGCAGGTTGCCGCCGATATAACGGCAAGTGGTGGCGCGGCCATCGGCGCCCGGGTGGATATCGGCAATCGCGAATCCGTCGATGCGCTGGTCGATCTGGCAATGGCCACCTGGGGCCGGCTCGACGGGCTGCATGCCAACGCCGCCGATCTGTCCGTCCAGCATCTGGACAGCAATGCCCTGGAGATTGATCTGGACCTGTGGCAGCACATTCTTCAGGTGGATCTCACCGGCTACCTGTACTGCACCCGCGCCGCGCTGCCCCATCTGCTCGTCAGTGGTGGCGGCGCCCTGGTCTACACCAGCTCCGAGGCCGCGTTTTACGGCGAGGATGTGCGCGTCGCCTACGCCGTCGCCAAATCCGGGGTCAACGCCCTGATGCGCCATGTGGCACGGGGCTGGGGCAAGCAGGGCATCCGCGCCAACGCCATCGCGCCAGGGCTGGTGCTGTCGCCCACGGTGGCGGCATTGCCGCAGGAATTCCGCGAGCAGGTGCTGGCCGGGACCTGCAGCACCCGGCTGGGTGATACCGCCGATATTGCCGCCATGGTGGCGCACCTCATGAGCGATGACGGCGCCTGGGTTCAAGGTCAGGTGCTGTCGGTCAATGGCGGCAGCCTGTTTCACTAACACTCGATTACTTGAGGCATTAATCAACTGTGAAAATCAATCTACCCGTTCCCAACAGCATGCACCTCGACGCCATCACCCAGCCCTGGGAGTACGGGCTGGCGGGCCATCAGGTGATCGAAGCCGCGCGCCTGGCCGATGAACTGGGCTACCACAAGCTGATGCTGGGAGAGCACTTTATCGTGCCGCGCCCGTTTGTGAAGTTTTCCGGGGGCCACTATTTCAGCAGCAGTGTCGCCCTTGGCGTGCTGGCCGGCGCCACCCGCCAGATCAAGCTGGCGTCCTCGCTGACCATTCTGCCCCTGCAAAATCCGGTGGTGCAGGCCAAGGATTGGGCAAGCCTCGATTTTCTCAGTGATGGCCGCGCCGTGCCCATGTTCGGCGTGGGCTGGATGGAGGCTGAGTTCACCATGCTCAATGTGCCCTTCAAGCGGCGCGGCGCTATCTGCGAAGAGTATGTGCAGGCGATGATCGCGCTGTGGCACAGCGATGCGCCGTCCTTTCAGGGCGAGTTCGTGCAGTTTGATAATGCCGTGTTCGAACCCAAACCGGTGCAGAATCCCATGCCCATCTGGTTCGGTGGCGATGCCGAGCCGGTGCTCAACCGCATTGCCCGCTATGCCGACGGCTGGGCGCCATTCCAGGTCAACCCGGAAAAATTCCGCGAGAAGCTGGATTACATCTGCTCGCGGCCCGATTACCACGGCAGGCCGCTACAGGTATTCCTGCCCCAGGAGATGCTCAATGTCAGCGCCACCCACGAAACCAAGGGTGATGAGCGCGGCCTGGGGCAGTGGGATGCGGCGCGCATCATCGACCAGTGCCACTGGCTGGCAGAGCTGGGCGTCACTGAAACCACCATCCCGGCGCCGCCCCTGGCAGATTTCGACGCCTACCAGGACCGGCTGCGCTGGGTGGCGACGGAGATTATGCCTGCAGTGGCTGGCATATAGGGCCTGGTCTGCAGGAGCTGTTAAGGTCTCTCAGCAAGCCAGCTCCAGGGTTGCAATACGTCCCGAAGCGCACAGGGTTACCACCGCACTGTAGGCGTTGTGCACCGCATCGCCGATACGCCCACCCTGGCGGGCATCGCCGATGGTGAGGTGGGGGATGCCGGCTGCCATCAGCTCGCTTGCCAGTTGCGGGTCGGGGCGGCGACCCTGGGCGATCAGGAGGCGCAGCACCTCGATGGTTTGCTGGTCGCCATTGTTGCTGAGGGTGACCAGCCCGTTGTCATCAATGCTCTCAATGGCGCTGTTGTCGATAATGCGGATAGCTGGATTGTGGTTGAGCCTTTCCAGCAACACCATACGGTAGATGGCTTCCGCTGAACGGGCGAGTTTTTTCGCCGGGGAGCGGCTCACCAGTATCACCTGGTAACCGCGCTCGGCGAGGTATTCGGCGGTTTCGCAGCCGGTTTCGCCACCGCCGTAGATCATCACCGGCAGCTGGCTGTCCGGCGCGGGGAACTGCAGCGAGCTGCCCATCAGGATTTCATAGGCATCCACCACCCGGTCGCTGTCGATACCGCTGATCGGCAGGGGGATGGCGCGCCCGCCGTGGGCGAGGATCACCACCCGGGGCTGCTCGGCGCGCAGGCGTTCGATGGTGGCAGTGGTGCCGAGTTCAACGCTTACGTTGCTGCTACCCAGGGTGCTTTGCAGGTAATCCTGGTACCACTGCAGTTTTTCCTTGAAAGGCGGTGCGGCGGAGGCCACCAGACCGCCGCCGAGGCTGTCCCTGCCCTCGATCAGTGAGGTGTTGAATCCGGCCTGATCGAGCATTAGCGCTGCCGCCATGCCGCCGGGGCCACCGCCTACCACCACTGCCTTGCTGCCTTTGAGAGCACCCGCATCGGGAACGGGCATCAACTCGCGTCCGGTGAAGGGGTTTTCTGCACAGCCGATTTTGCCGTGCTCCCCGGCGCTCATGGTGATGCAGTAATTGCAGGAGGTGCAGGGGCGAATGCGATCCGTCGCGCCGCGCTTTGCTTTGGCAGCCCAGGCCGGGTCCGCCAGCAGCGGGCGACCGAGGGCGATCAGGTCGGTATCGCCATCGGCGATGGCCTTTTCTGCCGTGGCGGGCCAGCGAATCTGGCCGACGGAAATCACCGGGATATGGGTGGCCTCGCGGATGCGCCGGGCGTAGGGCAGGCGCCAGCCTTCGGGCATCGACATGGGCTCGATGATCTTGTCGAAACTGGTGGCGCCAAGGCCGATGGAGACATGAATGGCGTCGAGTCCGGCGGCGGCCAGTTGCGGCGCAATGCGCGCCATGTCGTCGATGTTCAGCCCCTGCTCGGTGAACTCATCCGCCGACAGGCGATAGATCAGCGGGCGGTCGCCAATGGCGGCTTTCACCCGCTGGATCACCCGGGTGGGGAACGCCAGGCGTCGCTGTTCATCGCCGCCCCAGGCGTCGTCGCGCTGATTGAAATAGGGGGTCAGGAAGGTGGTGAGCAGGTAGCCGTGGGCGCCGTGCAGCTCGAAGGCCTGGTAACCGGCCTCAACGCCCAGCTCGGCGGTTTTGCCGAAGCATTCGATGAGGTGCTCAATCTCGTCGTGGCTGAGGGCGCGGGCGGTGAGTTTGTTGGGGTCGCGGCGCGAGGCGATATCGCAGGGTCCGACGGCGATGCCGTCCTGTACCAGCTCGCGCTTTACTCCGGGGCCGCCGTGCTGCAGTTGCAGGCAGGGTATGGCACCGGCGCTTGCGATGGCATCCACCAGGGTTTTGTGGCCATCAACCTGGGCGCTGGTTTCCAGGCTCAGCTGGCGGTGTTCCGAGCGCCCGCTTGGTCGGTGTACACAACAGAACTCAACAATGATCATGCCGGTGCCGCCCGTGGCGCGGGCGCGGTAGAAGGCCACCAGCTCCGGCGTTACCGAGCCGTCGAGTCCGCCCATATTGGTGGACATGGGGGCCATCACCACACGGTTGGGAAGGGTCAGGGTGCCCAGTTTGAAAGGGCTGAACAGGTGGGGAAAGTGCTCGGACATCCGCGTGGTTTCCTCGGCAGGGTTATCGTGTTTTTGCAGTGCTACGACTATGGACGATGGGCACTAAAGCTGATAGATTGTTAGTTAATAATATAGCCAGACGCGTTCGGTGTCGACACTTCCCTGACGCCTTTATTATGCTGGTCAGCCCTTGGCAATCTGGTGCAGTCGGGCGATAACAATAACGGGAGACAACCATGAGTGAATCATTTGCAGGCAAGACCGTGCTGGTGACCGGCGGCGGTCGCGGCATGGGGCGAGGGGTTGCCGATGCTTTCAGTGCCCTGGGGGCAAACCTGATTATTGCCGCGCGCACGGCAAAATACGGCGAAGAGGCTGTAGAAGCCATTCGCGCCCGGGGCGGTAACGCCCTGCTGGTACTGGCCGAAAACAGTGATCGCCAGGCCATGAAACAGATGGTGGAGCAGGGTGCCGCCCACTTCGGCGGCATCGATGTGGTGGTGCACTGTGCGGCCCATTGGGTGCAGGGCGAAGTGGTGGACATGGACGACGCCGATTTCGATGACCTGGTGCACAGCAATATCCACTCGCTGTTCTGGTTGGCGAAGGACGCCGCGCGCTGGCTGTCGAAGGCGCCGGACAAGGGGCGGCTGATCTTTATCTCCTCCGGTTCGGCAGGCCGCCAGTACCTGCCCGGCAATATCTGCTACTCCTCCACCAAGGCCTTTATGAACGAGTTTTCCCGAGGGCTGGCCATGGAGATGGGCAAGCACAATATTCTGGTCAACACCATCGAGCCGGGCCTGGTGGCGTCGGACCGGGTGCTGGGCAATATCGGTATGGATATCGCCCAGGCGCTCACCAACACCTATCCCATCCCGCGCCCCGGTATGCCGGAGGATATCGCCAAGGCAGTGCTGTTTTTCGCCTCATCACAGGCCGACTACATCACCGGCGCCAATTTGCTGGTCGATGGCGGTTCAAGCATGTCACCCATGCCGGATCTGGACAAAATCCTGGCCGGAACCACCACAGGGAAGGGCTAAATATGGCAATTGAAATTCCCCAGCGCATTGAGGATCTCGGTCTCGACACCCTCAATACCCTGCTGCGCGAGCACCATCCCGATGCGGTCATTGAGAGTTTTCATGTGTTGAAGGCCATGCAATACGGCGATGGCATGGTCTCCACCTCGGCCCGCGCCTTCCTCGAACTAAGCTATCGGGCCGATACCGGCGCTGGCCTGCCCACCCGGGTGATCGTCAAGCTGGCCTATGATCTGGAACACCTGCCCTGGCCCCTTTATACCAATGAGGTAAAGTTTTACCGCGAGCTGCGCAAGGAAGTGCCGGTGGAAGCGCCGGTTGTACTTGGCGCGGTTTACGACCACAACAGCCACCGCTTTCTGCTGGTGCTGGAGGATCTCAGCGAACGCGGCGCCAGCTTTCCCAATGCCCTCGATAACATCAGCGTCGACAAGGTGGCCGCCGCCCTCGATGAGCTGGCCGCACTGCACGCCCGCTACTGGCAAAGCCCGCGATTTGACAGCGATCTGGCAACGCTCGAAACCCATGTGAGCGGCACCCTCAACGACTTTATGACCCGGCAGGTGCCCCACGCCATCCAGCACGAGATCGACATCAACCCCTACAAACGCGAGCTGGTGGCGAAGATGGGCAGCAGCGGCGACCAGTTGCTGAAGGGTATGCTGGCTGTGCAGCGCCACCAGGCCAGCTTGCCCCAGACTCTGCTGCACGGCGACAGCCATGTGGGCAATATCTACTATTTGCCGGATGGCAGCGCGGGCTTGCTCGACTGGCAATTAATGGTGCGCGGTTACTGCATGCACGATGTCAATTACCTGATCACCACAGCCTTGCCAATCGACCTGCGCCGCCGTCATGAGCAGGAATTGCTGAGCCATTACCTGGCGCGGCTGGCGCGCTACGGAGTTGCCCAGCCTCCCACCTTTAACGACGCTTTTACCGAATACCGCCGCACCCTGATCTGGGGCGTGTATATCGGCTGGCTCACCACCTCGGTGGTCAATTACGGCTGGGAGATCAACACCGTCAACCTGCTGCGTTTGACCACCGCCTATGACGATCACGACACGACATCGCTGGTTGCCGAACTGTTGTAACCACTATTGAATAACACGGAGAAATTATGGATCTGGGAATTGCGGGAAAAGTAGCGTTTGTGTCCGGAGGCACCCGCGGCATTGGTCGCGCAGCAGCGGACATTTTTGCCCGCGAGGGTTGCAAGGTGATTGTGGTCGGGCGGCGCCAGCACAGTGTCGACGAGGCCGTTGCTGAAATTACTGCCGCTGGTGGCACCGTAGCGGGAGTTGCTGCCAATCTTACCGAGCGTGACGATGTGGAGCGGGCCGTGCAGTTCGCCCGGGATACGTTTGGCGCACCGGATATTGTCGTCACCAATGTGCATCTGGGTGACGGTGGCGCGGACGGGGAGGGCAGCTTCGATACCCTCAGCGACGAAGCCTACATGCAGGCGTTTCAGCATCTCACCATGAGTGTGATCTACCTCACCCGCGCGGTGATTCCGCACATGAAGGCGCAGCGCTGGGGGCGCCTGGTCAATGTCGGTTCCGGCGCCGCCAAGGAACCACCGGCGGAAATCGAGCACCTGCTGCACAATATCGCCCGCGCGCCGGTGGTGGTGCTCAACAAGAGCCTGGCCAATGATCTCGGGCCTTTTGGCATCACCGTCAACACCCTCGGTACCGGCTGGATCGCCACCGAAGCGGTGCAGAAGTTCGCCCGCGAGCTGTCCATCGGTGAAGCCAACATGGAAGACTGGGTGCGGGAAAAATTCGGCATTCCCGTCGGCCGCCTCGGCAAGCCGGAGGAGATGGGTGGGCTGATCGCCTTTCTGGCCTCGGAATACGGCGGTTTTATCACTGGCAACTGGATCGCGGTGGATGGCGGCCAGCACCGCTCGGCCTGGTAGCACTGGCCCTGAATAGTGCCATACTGGTAGTGAACGCCAGCGGTGAACGGAGCTGGGTCGCAACTCGAAATGCTTGACAAATAACTGACGAATAGTTAGTTTGTGATGTCGCCAAAACCATCTCGCTGCAGTATTGCGGGACCAAGAATTGCCCTGTGTCACGGCTGGTCGTGACCTGTATAAATCTGCGGATTATCCGAGGAGCCTGTTATGAACACTGCCATCGACTATCCCATCTACGATGCGGATCACCATTACTACGAACCACCGGAAGCTTTCCTGCGCTACCTGCCCAAGGAGTTCAGAAAGGATTTCCAGTATGTGGAAGTCAACGGCCGCACCAAGCTGGCGGTGGGCGGTGTGCTGTCCGATTACATTCCCAACCCGAGCTTCAGTGTGGTGGCCGAAGCGGGCTCCCACGAAGGCTGGTACCGGGGCAAAAACCCTGAAGGCCTCTCTCTGCGGGAATACGGCGGCAAGCCGGTGCCCTCCCGCGCGGAATTCCACAATGGCGCGGCACACCTGCAAATGATGGACAGGGAAGGCATTCACGCGGCCATTTTGCTGCCCACCCTGGCGTCGGTGATCGAGGAGCGCCTCAGCCACAAGCCGGAGACCATGCAGGCGCTGTTTCACTCCCTCAACCTGTGGGTAGCGGACGAGTACGGTTTCAAAAATGGCCGCCAGTTCCCCACCGGGGCCATCAACCTGGCGGATGTGGATTCCGCCTGCCGCGAGCTGGACTTCCTGCTCGAAGCGGGCGCCCGCTCGGTGCTGGTGCGTCCCGCGCCGGTGGCCGGCCTGCGCGGCAGCCGCTCCCATGCGCTGCCCGAATTCGATCCGTTCTGGAAGCGTATCGAGGATTCCGGCATTTTCGTGATTCACCACGTTTCCGATTCCGGCTACGACAAGATCTACCGCTGGTGGACAGAAGGCGGCCAGGGCGAATTCCGCCCCTTCGAGAAGGATCCGTTCAACGAGGTGCTCGACTGGATGGGCCGCGCCATTTCCGACACCCTGGCGGCACTGGTGTGTCACGGCGTGTTCGACCGCTTCCCCGGGGTGCGCATCGCGGTGCTGGAGAACGGCTCATCCTGGCTGGAGCCGCTGCTCAATCGCTTCAAGCACACCTACAAGAAAATGCCCCAGGCCTTTGCCCAGGACCCGATTGAAAGTTTCCGCAAACATATTTTCATCGCGCCCTTCTATGAAGATCCCGTCGACAAGGTGGCGGAACTGATCGGTATCAACAGGGTGTTGTTCGGCAGTGACTGGCCGCACCCCGAAGGCCTGAAAAGACCGCTGGATTTTGTCAATGACATTGCCAGCATGTCGGATGCCGAGAAGAAAATGATCATGCACAGCAACCTCAAGGGGCTGCTGGAAGGCAAGCGGGATTAACGTCACAGGCTTTTGAGCACCAGGTTACTGAGAACCAGGCCGTTGAGAACCTGGCCAATTGAGAGCCAGGCGTTAACAGTGCCAATCGCTACACTGGAAGCCGCCCTCACAGGGCGGCTTTTTTATGCATGACTGATAATGTGGAACTCCAGTGCTGTAATTTCCCGTGTTTGAATCGGGGTAAACGATTTTCCCTATACAGGAACAGCCTGCCCCTTTAGGATATTCCGCATATACCAATAACAGGAAAAGACAGTGAATAACACCGTGTTTAATCACTATTTTGCCGGTCTGTTCCAGTTTGCCTATGTCACCAACGATATCGAGCAGGCCAAGGAACAGTTCGCGCAACAGTACGGCATCAGCAAATTTCTCACCCTGCCAGAATCGGTAGGCAGCGAGGTTTATCGCCATGGCAAGCAGGTCACCAATAAGCTCAAACTTGCCTTTGCCAACGTCAACAATAACCAGATTGAATTGATCGAACCGGTGGCTGACGGCAGTGGTATCTATGCCGAGGTGCTGCCGGACAGCGGTTTTGCCCTGGTTTTTCACCATGTGGCCTGCCGCCATCATTCACGGGAGGAGTGGGATTCATTTCGCGCAGGGCTCGACGAAGCGATTCATCCCATCGCCATTGAAAGTGCCAGCGGCCCCACCCGGTTTTTGTATCTGGATGAACGCAAGACGCTCGGCCACTATCTCGAATACATGTGGCTCGACCCTGAGTCGGCAGCGCTGTTTGCCAGTATTCCCAACAACTGATCAATCACTGAGGCAGGCACTGGACGTTGATGCTACCCCGGCCCTGCGTTGACTTTTTTAGCCACTGAAAATACTGACAGGAATAATCATGGGACGTTTACAGGACAAGGTTGCAATAATTACCGGCGGTTCGCGCGGCATGGGCGAAGCCACTGTGCGGCGCTTTATCGAAGAGGGCGCCAAGGTCGTCATTGGCGATGTGCTGGATGAGCAGGGGAAGGCGCTGGCCGCAAACATTGGCGACAACTGCCGCTACACCCATCTGGATGTGACCAGTGAAGAGCAATGGGTCGACATTGTGCGCTTTACCGAGGAGGCTTTTGGCGGTATCGATGTGCTGGTCAATAACGCCGGCATTCTCCACGTCGCCTCAGTCAAGGAGACCACTCTTGCTGATTTTCAGCGCATTATTGCCATCAACCAGATCGGTCCATTCCTGGGTATGCGCGCAGTGATCGAGCCGATGAAAAAGCGCGGCAAGGGTTCGATTATCAATATTTCTTCCCTCGAGGGCTTCCGCTCCAAGAATGGCCTGATGGCCTACTCCGCTACCAAGTGGGCGGTGCGCGGCATGACCAAGGCCGCAGCACTTGAATTCGGTGCCTACAATATTCGCGTCAACAGCGTGCATCCCGGTGCAGTGTTTACTCCCATGGTGGGAGCCACCACGGCGGAACCCACCGAGGTGGAAAATGCCATGTGCACAGGCGTACCTCTCAAGCGCATCGGCCTGCCGGTGGAAATCGCCAATATGAGCACCTTCCTTGCCAGCGATGAGGCCAGCTACTGTTCCGGCTCGGAGTACCTGGTGGATGGCGGCTGGAATGCGGGTGAATTTCTCGAGCAGCTTCCCACCAGCTAGATGGTGCAAGGGAGATGAAAGATGGGAAATGGGAGACGGGAAATGAGAGATTTGCATGTGATACGCCCCACAAAAAGTAGACACCTTATTTGAAGAGGTAAGGTGTCATGAAAGTGCAGTCCAAGCGTTCTTACTCCATGGAGTTCAAGTTCCATGCTGTCCAGAGCTCCATCGATTCCGCACGCACGGTAAACTCTACCGCGAAAGCGTTGGGGATCAGCCCCACGCTGCTTAGCCGCTGGAGAGTCGAGATGACACAGAAATCCCCCTCAACAGAGGATCAGCAGCTCAGCAACACCGGTCCGGAGCGCAGCTACAAGGACCTTGAACGCGAGAACCAGCGCCTGAAAAAGCAGTTGCAGCGCGCTGAGTTGGAGGTTGATATCCTAAAAAAGGCGAAGGAGTACTTCGACAAAAAGCTCAAGTAAAATATGAGTTTATCAGCGCTCATCGGTCAGTCCGCTGGCCGGCAAGCCTGATGTGCGAAGTGCTCCAGGTCTCCCGAGCCGGTTTCTACCGGTGGCGCCAACGGGTGCCATCAACCAGCCAGATCCGCCAAGCCGCGTTGCTGACGTTCCTGCTGGACACTGCCCAGGCTGAACATGGGATTCCCGGTTACCGTAAATTGTGGTGTGCGGCGGTGGATCAGGGTTACACGTGCAGCAAAAACACGGTGCAGAAGCTGCTTCAAGGTGTGGGGTACCGCTCGTGTGTGGCGATGAAGCCAGGGTACCGCAAACCCAAGTCCACGATGCCGACACTGCCCAACCTGCTCAATCGCACGTTTACCGCAGACGCCAGCAATCAGGTCTGGACATCGGACATTACCCAGATCCGCTGCACAGAGGGGTGGTTGTATATCGCGGTGATCCTGGATCTTTACTCCAGAGCCGTGGTGGGCTGGGCCAGCAGCTTCATGAACACAGCGTTGCTGGTCGAGTCCGCGCTGAAGGCGGCGTGGGCTTTGCGTAAACCCAAGGGCAAAGGGATGCTGTTTCACTCGGATCAAGGCTGCCAGTACCGCAGCCAGGAGGTCGTCAGCTGGTTGAACAAGAAGGGCTTCACCCTCAGTATGTCCCGCAAGGGCAACTGCTGGGACAATGCCTGTAGCGAAAGCTTTTTTGCCCAGATGAAGAAAGAGTGGTTCAAGCACCGGGGCGAGCTCAGCCGGGCAGAAACCCATATCCAGGCACAGTTTTACATTGAGGACTATTACAATACGATCCGTCGCCACGGGGCATTGAATCAACAAAGCCCCATGGCGTTTGAACGGAACAATTAACCCGTGTCTACTTTAGCTGGGGCATATCAACGTACCATCTCCCATCTCCCATCTCTTATCTCCAATGTCTTGCCCAAAACAGTTTTCTCCCCCAACACAACAGATAACCCATGACCCCGGTGGCCCGAAGGTCTATCCTCGTGGCCAATCAATAAAAACGGGGTATCACTCAATGGATCTTGGAATTCGCGGCCGCAAGGCCATCGTCAACGGTGGCAGTGCCGGACTTGGCAAAGCCAGTGCCCTGGCTCTGGCCCGCGAGGGAGTGGAGCTGTTTATTTCGGCTCGTGGCGAGGCGCGATTGCTGGCCGCCTGTGACGAAATCGTTCGCGAGACCGGAGCCAGCGTCACTCCCATCGTGGCGGATCACGGTACTGATGCAGGCCGGGAACGGGTGCTTGCCGCCTGCCCGGCGCCGGATATTCTGGTAGGCACCTGCTCTCCGCCGCCGATGACCCCCGACCGCCGCACCATTACTCAGGGTCACTGGCGAGAATCCCTTGAGACTGGCCTGCTGTCGCCGGTGCAGTTTATCGAAGCCACCATCGACGGCATGGCCGAGCGCGGCTGGGGCCGTATCGTGAATATCACCAGCGGTGCGGTGAAGTATCCCCACGAACTGCGCATTCTCTCCGGCGCGCCCCGTGCCGCACTGGTGAATTACAGCGTGGCGGTCAGCAAGGCTGTTGCTTCGCGCAATGTGACCATCAACAACTTGCTGCCGGTGATGCACCACACCGATGGTATCCACGCGGTCTACCAGGCCAAGGCCGATGAAAACGGCACCAGCCTGGAGGAGGAGATCGACAAGGCCCTGCAGTGGATGAGAATCCCCGCCGGTCGCTTTGGCAACGCCGACGACTTCGGCGCCTTTGTGGCGCTGTTTTGCAGCCAGTTTGCCAATTACGTGACGGGCCAGAGCCTGGTGATTGATGGGGGGGTGGGGACGTCGCTGTTGTGAGCTTTGAGTTTCACGTAACACGTAACACGCGGATAGTGCCGTCACGCCCTGATGTGATAGAGACATAAACGCGATGCAAGGCCCTCCAGAATGCCGGTCTTGCGTGAAACGTGTTACGTGAAACGTGTTACGTGCAACTCAAGATTCAGCCTGAAATACCGCGCCACAACTCATCCCCACTCTGGGCAAGCACCCGCCGTCCCAGACGCTCCGCCCACCAGTGCTCGCTGCCCGCTTCGTCGCGCCATTGCCACAGGCGGCGGCTGTAGTAGTGGAGGATATGCTCGTCGGTAAAGCCCATGGCACCGAAGATCTGATGGGCCGCTTCGGCTCCCCGGGTGGCGGCGAGGCCGCCCCTGGCTTTGGCGATGGCCGCACCGTATTCGCCGTTGCCCTTATCGATCTGGCGGCAGGCATACAGCCCCGCCACCTGGGCGGCGGCGGTTTGCGCGGCCATGTCGGCGATCAGGTGCTGGATGGCCTGGAACTTGCCGATGGGGCGGCCAAACTGCTCGCGGGTGTTGCCGTATTCCACACACAGGGCCAGCAGGCGATCCAGCACGCCAGCGATCTGCACAGTGCGCAGGGTGGCGAGGGCGGGCAGCAGGCCCAGTTCGCCAATAATGTTATCCGCCGCTGCAATGGCGACGGGAGTTGCCCCGCTTGCGACAACCCGGCTTGAAGGAATCCGGGCGAAGGTTTCCACTGTTTCCAGGCTCACCTCATCGCGGTTGAGCAGGCAAACAAAGCGCTGGCCGGATTGCTCGGCTACTACCACCAGATGCTGGCAGTGCTGAATCCAGGGCACCAGGGCATCAGTGCCGCTAATGTGCTGGTTGTGGTCAAGGCGGAACACCCCTTCGGCCACAGCTATCGGACCTTCCGGTATCTCCAGGCCTACACTGCCCAGCGCCCACGTCGCCAGCAGGGATTCGCCCAGCGGCACTGGGGCCGCCCAGCTGCCAGCGGCCCTCAGTGTAGGCTCCGCATCCTGCCAGCTCAGTCCTGCGCCAGCGGCACTTTCCGGCGCTAGGGCAAGGGTGATTCCCATCTCTTCCAATGCCTGCCACAGGGGGGTGTCAAAGGTGCCTTGCTCCACGGCGATCAGCCGTTCGCGGGTGACTTCGCGGCTGAGCAGGCGCTCGACCTGTTCCGCCATCAGGGTGCCGATGCTTGTTTCGTCGTTCATAGTGTTACTCATCTCAATAGCCTCAGCGTAACCCCAGACCCTTGGCAATAATGCCTCGCAGGATTTCCCGGGTACCGCCCCGCAAAGAGTACGACGGCACGTTCTGTGTCAAAAATCCCTGCAACTCGCTCAGACGATTGCCGCGTTCGATAGTGGCCTGGCAGTCGGCGAGTTCCCGCACCAGGTTGGGGATCTGCTGCTCGTGGCTGTTGCCCAGATCCTTCACCAGCGCCGCCTCCTGGGCGGGGGCGTGGCCCTCCGCCAACTGTCCGAGTACCGAAAGCGACATTTCCCGCAGGATCACCAGGTCGGCGAGGGTGGCGCCGATCTTGCGGGCCGAGAGGCGATCAATATTCCCTTGCTGGCGAATATCGTCGATCAGGGGCGGCAGTACCGGAAAGCAGCTCATAAAGCGGTCGGGCTGGCTGCGCTCGAAGGCCAGCTCCGAGGTGGCCTGGCTCCAGCCGTCACCTTCGACACCCACCAGCATATCGGCGGGCACGAACACGTCGTCGAAGAAGATTTCGTTGAAGTGGGCCTCGCCGGTCAGATCCCGGATCGGGCGCACATCAATGCCGGAGGATTTCATGTCGATCAAAAACTGCGACAACCCCTGGTGCTTGAGCTTTTCATCGCCTGTGCCGGTGCGGAACAGGCCGATCATCAGGTCGCTGTGCTGGGCATTGGTGGTCCAGATCTTGGTGCCGCTGAGGCGCCAGCCGCCGTGCACTTTTTTTGCCCGGGATTTGATGGCGGCCAGATCCGAGCCCGCGTTGGGTTCAGAGAGGCCAATACAGAAGGTAGCATTGCCGCGAACTATCTCCGGCAAAAAGCGCTGGCGTTGCTGCTCGGTGCCCAGGCGCAGCAGCAGGGGGCCGCTCTGGCGGTCGCCAAACCAGTGGGCGCCGAGGGGCGCGCCGACGGCGAGCATTTCCTCCACCACCACAAAGCGTTCGAGGTGGCTGCGTTCGCCGCCGCCGTACTGTTTCGGCCAGGTCATGCCGATCCAGCCCTCGGCACCCACGGCGCGACTGAACTCCTTGTCGAAACCGGTCCAGGAGTGGCCGACTTTCCAGCCTGACCAGTCCTTGCCGATGTCCTTGAGGAAATCCCGCACCCGCAGGCGCAGGGGTGTGAGTTCCTCGGGAATTTCGAGGGGTTTGAAAGTAAAAGGCGACGTCATAAGAATCCTGGGGTAAGGGCTTTACAGGGCAACCGGTTTACATAGCAATGGTATAGCCGCCATTGACCGACAGTACCTGCCCGGTAATGTAGGAGGCACCGCTGGAGAGCAGGAAGCACACAGGTACAGACACTTCCTCAGGGCTGGAAAAACGCCCCATGGCGATCTGCTCCAGGTAGGTGTCGCGGAAGCGCTCGCTGCGTGCGGTTTCCGTCATAGCGGTTTCCACCAGGCCAAAGCACACGGCGTTGGAGCGGATGCCAAACTTTGCCCATTCCCGCGCGGCAGTCATGGCCATGCCGAACATGCCCGACTTGGCGGCGGCGTAGTTGATCTGGCCGAGGCTGCCACGGCGCCCGGCGTCAGAGGAGATAAACACGATGGCGCCGGGATTGTCGTCACCGGCCTTGGCCCGCTCCAGCATGTGGATGCCCACCGCCTGAGTGAAAAAGAACGAGCCATTGAGATGCACATCCAGCACCTGTTGCCATTCCTGGGGGGTCATCTTGTGGATCATGGCGGGGCGGCCGATACCGGCGTTGTTGACAAGCCCGTGCACAGCGCCGAACTGTTCAATCCCCTGTTGAACGACCTGCTCCGCCAGGGTCTGGTCAGCCACGCTGCCAGCCACTGCCAGAAAGCGCCCCGAGTGCTTGTCGGCAATGGCTGCCAGATTGTCGCCATTAAGATCAACGCCCACCACATTGGCGCCAAGCTCCATGGCCAGTTCGCTGATGGCCAGGCCGATGCCCTGACCGGCGCCGGTAACGATAATGGTGCGCCCTTCGAGGGACATGGGGTTTTTCATGATGTAGCCTTGGAATATGTGATCTGGATGAAAGATAAAACTATCATAATGTCAGTTTTCTTTTCTGTGAAGGCTTTTATGCCGATGGTGCCCAGCGGGTTCTGCCTTGCCAGCGGCAGCGCTGATAACGTAGTATAACTGACTGATCGTCAATTTTATCGCGGCGCAATTTATCCCCGGATTATCACTGTGCCGCCTGCCCCTGACTGCTGAGAGGAATGCCGACATGAGCGACCAGCCACAGCAACTGCTGGCGGAGATGCCGCAAGACCACCCCCATGTACTGGTGGTGACCATCAATCGCCCCCCGGCCAATCCACTCAATCTCGCCATGTTCGCCCAGTTGCGCGATCTCTTCCGCAGCCTGGAGCAGAATAGGGACATCCGCGCCGTGGTGCTGACCGGCAGCGGTGAGCGGATATTCTGCGCCGGTGCCGATGTAAAGGAAATCAATGAGCGCACGGTGGAGTCCTCCTTTGACCGCTCGGTCATCTACCGCGCCTGTTTCGAGGCATTGCGCCATAGCCCGGTGCCACTGATCGGGGCTATCAACGGCTCCGCCCTGGGGGCGGGCATGGTGCTGGCATCGTGCTGCGATTTTGTCATCGCCGCCGAGGGTGCCCGCTTTGGCGTGCCCGAAATCAATGTCGGCACTCTGGGTGGCACCCGCCATGCGGGCAGTTTTATCCCCGACAAGATGATGCGCTATATGGCACTGACAGGCGAGACTGTCAGCGCTGATGACCTGCACCGGGTTGGTTCGGTACTTAAGGTATTGCCCGTGGCCGAGGTGCTGTCCGAGGCCCTGCGTTGCGCCGATGGCATTGCGAAAAAAGCACCGAAAATGCTGCGCATGATGCGCGAGGCCATCACGCTCTCGGCGGCGATGCCAGTGGATGAAGGCTATCGCCTGGAGCAACTGTTTACCAATATCGCCGTGGCGCTGCCGGAATCGAAAGAAGCGTCACAGGCCTTTTTGGAAAAACGCGAACCCAAATTCGACTGAGCCAGGATTCAACATGAAAAACGATATCGTAGCCATCGCCGCCGTGCGCACTGCCATCGGCGCCTTTGGCGGCACTCTGCGGGATGTGCCCGCCTACGACCTGGGCGCCACCGCCATCAGCGCCGCCTTGCAGCGCGCCGCGCTCGTCAGCGATCAGGTCAACCAGGTGATTTACGCCAACTGCCGCCAGGCGGGCAATGGCCCCAACCCGGCCCGCACTGCGGCGGTCAACGGCGGCGTGGCCCTCAGCTCCCCGGTATTTACCGTCAATATGGCCTGCCCGTCGGGTATCAAGTCGGCGATGCTGGCGTGCCGTGAACTGGCTGTAGGCGACGCCAAAACCATCCTGGTGGGCGGCATGGAATCCATGAGCACCATGCCCTATCTGCTCAAGGGCGCACGCTGGGAAGGCTTCAAGGCCGGTGACAAAACCCTGATGGATTCCTGGAGCGACACCACCGATCCCTTGTGCGGCTACGGCATGGGCATGACCGCCGAAAACCAGGCAGACAAATACAGTATCAGCCGCGAGGAGCAGGATGCGTTTGCGCTGGAATCCCAGCAAAAAGCCGCTGCCGCCCAGGCCGCCGGTCACTTCGCGAGGGAAATCGTGCCCTTTACCCTGGAGCCGACCCGCAAAAATCCCGATGGCGTGGTGTTTGATCAGGATGAACCCCTGCGTCCAGATTCCTCTATGGCTAGCCTCGCCAAACTCAAGCCCGCTTTCAAGAAGGATGGCACCGTTACCGCTGGCAATGCCTGCACCATGGGTGACGCCGCCTGCGCCATCGTGCTCACTACCCGTGAGCACGCCAGGGCGCTGGGTGCGACGCCGCTGTTTTCCGTGGTGTCGTTTGCCGAAACCGCCGTTGCTCCGCAAACCATGGGTGACGGCCCCGCCCACTCCATTCCCCTGGCGCTGAAGCGCGCGGGCATGAGCCTGGCGGATATGGATTTTATAGAGGTCAACGAAGCCTTTGCCGCCCAGATGCTCGCCAATGAGCGCGAACTGCACTGGGATCGCAGTGTGGTGAATGTGTGGGGCGGCGCCATTGCCCTGGGACACCCGACCGGGTTCAGCGGTGGCCGCTTGCTGATTACCCTCGACAATATCCTGCGTACACACAATGGTGAAGTGGGTGTGGCGGGGATTTGCGGGGGTGGTGGTGTGACTACGGCGATGGTTATCCGGCGCGAGTCCTGAGAAAGGATGAACGTGCAAAAGCCCCTGTTGCTGACGGATTTCGCCGAGCTGGCAAATAAGCTCAAGCCAGCGCCCACCGTGGTTATCCACTCGGATTTTGCCGAGCCGCAAACCCTGGTGCGGCAATTTGCCGACAACGCAGCGCTTTTCAGCGCCGCCACCGTATATTCCCTGATGCCAATGCTCGAACCGGCCTATATTACCGGGGATGCTGCTCAACACCTTAACCCGGTGACTTTTTTTCCGGGAAACGGTTTGCGCCGCGCAGTCAACAACGGCGCCGCGCGTATCAACCGCTGCAACCTGTCGCGGATAGCCGGGTTGTTTGATAACAATGAAATCCGCGCCGACCTGCTGCTGTTGCAAGTGTCCAGGCCCAATGAAAAATGCGAAGTGTCGCTGGGTATTTCCGTCGACTACATGCGCGCTGTGCTTAAACAAAAACCGGTGGTGGTGGCACAGTTCAACGGGCAAATGCCTTTTACCTGCGGCGATACCCGCATTGCCCTTGGCGATATTGATTACTGCATCGAAGTGGATGAAGAACTGGTCTCTGTATCAGAATCCAAGGCTGATGAAACCGACCAGATTATTGCCCGCCATGTGGCGGGGCTGGTGGAGGATGGCGATGTTATCCAGGCCGGGATCGGCGCCCTGCCGGATTTGGTGCTCGCCAACCTGAAGCACCTGAAAAACCTCGGCGGCCACAGCGGCATTATTACTTCTGCCTGGCGTGATCTGATTGAATGCGGCGTAGTGGATAACAGCCGCAAAAGTATTTTCCCGGGTGTGACTGTCACCACCATGGCCGGAGGCAACCAGGATTTTTACGATTATCTCGATCACAATCCTGCCGTTGAGTTTCATCCCTCCAACCTGACCCACGGCATCGACACCCTGCGCAGCATTCGCGGCCTGTGCGCCATCAACAGCGTGTTGCAGATGGATCTCAATGGTGATGCCAATGCCGAAAGTGTCAATGGCCGGGTGATTGCTGCACCAGGCGGACTGCCGGATTTTGCTCGCGGCGCCAGTGAGTCAGCAGGCGGCAAAAGTATTATTGCCCTGCGCTCCAGTTTTACCGGCAAGGATGGCGCTCGTGTCAGCAATATATTGCCTCGCCTTGATGCTGCAATCCCTGTTTCATTGCAGCGTCAGCATATCGGTTTTGTGGTGACCGAATACGGTGTGGCGGATTTGCGCGGACTGGCGCAACAGGACAAAGCCCGTGCACTGATAGCCGTTGCGCACCCGGAACAGCGGGACATTCTCCAGTACGAACTTCATAACCTGTAACCGGCGAATTTATTCCATGACGCAATCTGCAAGTAACGAACTCGTTAGCCTCATCCTTCACGGTGATATCGCCGTGCTGAGTACCGATTCACCGCCAGTCAACGCCCTGTCACTGGCGGTGCGGCAACAGCTTTATACACAGTTGCAGCAATTGATGGCGGATAACAGCGTGCACGCCGTTATCCTGATATGCGAGGGCCGCACCTTTTTTGCTGGCGCGGATATTAAAGAGCTTGGCGCACCGCCGGTCAGCCCGAAAATTTCCGAACTCAACGCCCTGATCGAAGACAGCCCCAAACCGGTGATTGCCGCAATCCACGGCAATGCCCTCGGCGGCGGGCTGGAGCTGGCGCTGTCGTGCCATTACCGCATCGCCACCCAATCCGCCAGGTGTGGACTGACGGAAGTCACCCTCGGCATCTTGCCCGGTGCCGGTGGCACCCAGCGTTTGCCGCGCGTAGTGGGGGTGGCGAAAGCCCTTGATATGATCTGCTTCGGCAAGCGCATCGGCGCGCAGGAATGCCAGGCCAACGGCCTGGTTGACGCCATCGCTGCCGATGACAGCCTGCTGGATGCCGCGCTGGATTTTGCCCGCACCCTTGTCGCCGAAGATCGCCCCCTGCTGCGGGTGCGCGAGCGCCGTGACCATTTGCGGGAAGCAGAGGAAAATCCGGCTGTTTTTCAGCAGTTCCGCACAGCAAATGCGAAAAAATTCAAAGGCCTTGTTGCGCCGGAAATCAATATCCAGGCGGTTGAAGCGGCAGTATCGTTGCCGTTCGACGAAGGGCTGAAAAAAGAAAAGGAGCTGTACACACAGCTGGTGGCAGGTCCGCAGCCCGCCGCCCTGCAATACGCTTTTTTTGCCGAGCGCCAGATCGATAAGATTCCCGGATTGCCAACCGATATGGCGCCAAAGGAATTCAGCAAGATCGGCGTGGTGGGAGCGGGCACCATGGGCGGTGGTATCGCCATGAATTTCGCCTCCATCGGTTTGCCGGTGACACTGCTGGAAACCAGCCAGGAAGCGCTGGATCGCGGCCTGGGTGTAATTCGCCGCCATTACGAAAGCAGTGCCAGCAAGGGTCGCATCAGCGATGCCCAGGCGCAGGCCGCCATCGGTCACTTGCGCGGCACGCTGGATATTGCCGATCTGGCGGAGTGCGATCTGGTGATTGAAGCGGTGTTTGAAAATATGGCGGTTAAAAAAGATATTTTTGCCCGCCTCGATAAAACAGTCAAAGCGGGGGCCATTCTCGCCACCAATACCTCTTTTCTGGATGTGGAGGAAATTGCCTCTGCTACCCGTCGCCCCGACGCCGTCGTGGGTATGCACTTTTTCTCCCCCGCCAATATCATGAAATTGGTGGAGGTGGTACGCACCCCGCAAAACTCGCCGCAGGTGATTGCCCCGTTGCTTGCCCTGGGTAAACGTATCGGAAAAATCCCGGTGCTGGTGGGCAACGGCTACGGCTTTGTCGGCAACCGCATTATCAATCAGCGCAAATTGCAGGGTCAGGCGCTGCTGCTGGAGGGCGCCATGCCCTGGGATGTGGACCGTGTGCTGACGGATTTCGGCTTTCCCATGGGGCCCTTTGCCATGTCCGATATGGCGGGCCTGGATATCGGCTGGTCAGTGGAGCAATCGCGCGGTGAAACCATCCGCGATATTCTCTGCGAGCAGGACCGCCGCGGCCAGAAAACCGGCGCCGGCTACTATGACTACGATGCCAATCGCCGCGCTACACCCTCACCGCTCACTGAAAAAATCATTGGCGATTTTCTCGCCGAAAAAAATATCAAACCCCGCCAGATCGGCACTGAGGAAATCATTGAGCGCTGCATTTATCCCATGATCAATGAAGCCTGCAAAGTGCTGGAGGAGGGCGTCGCTATCCGCGCCTCCGATATCGACGTGATTATGGTGAACGGCTACGGCTTTCCCCGCTATTGCGGTGGGTTGATGTATTTTGCCGATCAGGTGGGGCTGAGCAAGGTGCTGGCCATTATGCAAAAGCTCGAATCGGAGCTGGGGGAAACCATGAAGCCCGCTGCCCTGCTGGAAAAGCTGGTCAGTGAAGGCGGCAAGCTGCACAAAATCACCAACGGATAATGTCACCAACGGATAATGATTCAGGAATTACACCATGCGTGAAGCTGTTATCGTCTCCACCGCCCGCACTCCCATCGGCAAGGCCTACCGGGGCGCCTTTAATAACACCCAGCCGCAGACCCTGGCGGGCCACGCCATTGCCGAGGCAGTGCGCCGCGCAGGAATCGACGCTGGCCGGGTGGAGGATGTGCTGCTGGGCTGTGCCCGCCAGGAAGCCTCCAGCGGCAGCAATATCGCACGCCAGGCGCTGCTGCGCGTAGGGCTGCCCATTACCGCGTCTGGCGCAACCTTGAATCGCCAGTGCGCCTCGGGCCTCAACGCCATCGCCATGGCCCACCATGCCATTGTCAATGAAGGCCTTGAGGTGACGATTGGCGGCGGTGTCGAATCCGTATCCTTTACCCAGAACGAGCACACCAACAGTTTCCGCCGCCACGATCCCTGGCTGCTGGAAAATATCCCGCAAATCTATATGACCATGCTGGAAACCGCCGAAATTGTCGCGCAACGCTACGGCATCAGCCGCGAAGCGCAGGATGAGTATGCCCTGCAAAGCCAGCAACGCACAGCGCAGGCGCAGAGTGAAGGGCGCTTCAGTGCCGAGATATCCGCGCTTTCCTCTATCAAAACTGTAATGGACAAGGCCTCGGGCGAAACCCGCGAGCAGGCAGTGACACTGGATCATGACGAGTGCAACCGGCCGGACACGACCCTGGAAGGCCTGCAACAGTTGCAACCGGTGTTCAGCAACGGCCAGCGTCTGGCCCAGGGCAGTTTTATTACCGCAGGCAACGCCTCGCAGTTGTCCGACGGCGCCAGCGCCATGGTGCTGATGGAGGCCAAAAGCGCCGAACAGCTCGGGCTGCAACCTCTCGGCGCCCTGCGCGGTTTTATGGTGGCGGGTTGCGACCCGGATGAAATGGGCATTGGCCCTGTATTCGCCGTGCCCAAGCTGCTCAAGGCTCACAGTCTGAGCATTGACGATATCGGCATCTGGGAGCTCAATGAAGCCTTCGCCAGCCAGGTTCTGTATTGCCGCGATTACCTCGGCATCGACAACGACAAACTCAATGTATCCGGTGGCGCTATTTCCATCGGCCACCCCTACGGCATGTCCGGCGCGCGCATGGCGGGCCATGTGCTGATCGAGGGCAAGCGGCGCGGCGCGCGTTACGGTGTGGTCACCATGTGTGCCGGTGGCGGCATGGGTGCGGCCGGACTGTTTGAAATTTTCTGAATATCCTCATTTTTGGAGTGCGATGAACAGTCAGGGGCAGATGGATACAGGCGATGAAGTGATGCCCCAGTGGTGCCAGTGGGCATTTTCGCACCAGGGCCGTTCCGGTTTTGTGGAGGGCGATGCGGGCAAGCTCCATTACCTTGAGTGGTGTGATTCTTCTGTTGGAGAGCCTGAAAAACCGCCGCTGCTGCTGATCCACGGCTTTCGCGCCCACGCCCGCTGGTGGGATATGGTGGCGCCCTATTTGATGGAGCATTATCGGGTGATTGCCCTCGACCTGTCAGGCATGGGCGACAGCGCGCACCGCGACGAATACAGCCCCCACTGCCACGCCGACGATATTATCCGTCTGATTGAAGCGCTTGATCTTGGCACAGTCACTGCGGTGGGTCACAGCTTCGGCGGCGGTCGCCTGTTGCAGGCTTGCGCACGGCGCCCCGAATTGTTCCGCAAGGCCGTGGTGGTGGATACCCACCAGCTGTTCGATGACATGATCATTCCTCCGGATCCCGTGGGCCACACCAAGCCGCGCTTTTATCCCGGCCTCGATGTTGCCATGGGGCGCTTTCGGCTCTCGCCGGAGCAACCCGAAGCGCTGGATTTTTTGGTGGAGCATATTGCCCGCCACTCCCTGCGCGCCATCGACGATGGCTGGACCTGGAAATTCGATCCCGACATGCAGTCGGGAATTTTTGCCGTGGCCGATGCCGACAGGCTTTTGCCAACGGTGTTGACGCCAGTGGATGTGATCTACGGCAGCCGCAGCCTGGTGGTGCCCGATGAGCTGGGGCGGCGCGTGTATGCCAGTCTTGGCAATCCCGGCAAGCGCATCTGCATTCCCGGCGGTCACCATCACTTGATGCTGGATCAGCCCATTGCGTTGATATCGGTGTTGCAGACGCTTTTGCAGCCAATTCCCAGTCAAAATAATTCTGGAGAGGATAACTAACCATGACCCAACTTGTACTCAGCGAGCAGCACGGCGAAGTCACCCTGCTGACACTCAATCGCCCCAAGGCGCGCAATGCCATGTCCCTCGACTTGATACTCGCCATGCAGGTAGCCTTTGATCAATGCATGGAGGACAGTAGCTGCCGCGCCATTGTTGTGCGTGGCGCCGAGGGGCATTTTTGCTCTGGCGGTGATGTCAGCGGCATGACCAACGAGCGCAGCGTGGCGGAATCCCGCCGCCGTATGGAAATTTTTCACCACCTGGCGCGCACCATTGTTGCCGGGCCAAAGCCAGTGATCGCAGCGGTGGAAGGCTTTGCCGCTGGCGCCGGATTTTCCCTGGCGCTGAACGCCGATTACCTGGTGGCAGCCACTGATGCCAAATTTATTTCATCCTTTGCCAAAGTGGGTTTGCAGCCCGATATGGGCATGCTGTGGACACTGCGCCAGCGGGTAGGGCTGGGCCAGGCCAAGCGCATTGTCGCCACCGCCTGCAAGGTGGAGGCCGACGAAGCGCTGGCTCTCGGCCTGGTGGATGAGGTGGTTGCCAACGCCGAATTGCTGGAGCGCGCCATCACCATCGCCCGGGAATTTTGTGCCAACGCGCCCATGCCCCTGGCCATGATGAAGCGCGCCTACGCCCGTGGCATTCACACCTTTGAAGATGCCCTGCGCAACGAGATGGACAACTCGCCAGCACTTTATTTAACCAAAGATCACCGCGAAGCCGTCGTCGCCTTTATGGAAAAGCGCCCGCCCATCTTCAAAGGTGAATAGTCAAAGACGAATAATTCAGGGCAAGAAAAGTAAGGAATCAGCCAGTGGCTATTGATTACGACAAACTCATCAACCTGCATATCCCCGATGTGGAGCAGACCTACACCAAGCGCGACAGCCTGCTCTACGCACTGAGCCTTGGCATGGGCCGCGACCCCCTCAATGAGCAGGAACTCCCCTTCGTCTACGAAAAAAACCAGCGCTGCCTACCCACCTACGGCGGCACACTCACTCACCCCGGCTTCTGGTTGCGGGATATGGATACCGGAGTGGATTGGGTAAAAGTGGTGCACGCCGAACACAAACTGATTCTTCACAAACCGCTGCCAGCGGAAGCAAGACTGATCGGCAAACACCGCATCACCCATGTGGTAGACCGGGGTGAAGGCAAGGGCGTCACCATCGTTTGGGAGCGCAAGGTCGTCGAGAAGGACAGCGGCGAACCCCTGTGCACCATCCTGCAAACCATGCTCGCCCGCGGTGATGGCGGTTTCGGCGGCCCGCCCTCCACCTTGCCGGAGCCACCCCAAACCCCAACCCGCGAAGCAGACCTGTTTGTGGATACCGCCACGCCCGATAATATGGCCCTGCTGTACCGATTAAACGGCGACTGGAACCCCCTTCATGCCGATCCTGCCGTAGCACTAAAAGCCGGGTTTGAACGCCCCATCCTCCACGGCCTCGCCACCTGGGGTCTGGCGGCAACGGCAGTGATCAAATCCGTGTGTGATTGCGACAGTGCTCGCGTAGCCTCGGTGTATGGCCGCTTTACCGTGCCGGTGTACCCCGGCGAAACCCTGCGTACCCACATCTGGGTGGAAGGCAAAAAGGTGTATTACACGTTGCAAGTGCTGGAGCGGGACGTGCCTGCTATCAAGAATGGGTTGGTGGAGTTGTTTTGAGTTTCACGCTTCACGTTACACGTTTCACGTAAAAGCAGAGGGCTGCCTCGTTACCCCGTCATGTCATCCCGAACGCAGAGAGGGATCTTCGGTCCGCCCATATTGACCAAATACCAACAAATGGTCATAGTCTTGGCAAGTCAGCACGCTGTTTATTTTCCATATCACTCAGAATCACCTCGTAGCCATGTAGGTTGGGCTGAGGAACGAAGCCCAACATTTACCAGAGAGATTATTGTTGGGCTTCACAAAAATCGTTCAGCCCAACCTACGAACTGTATGGAGTAGATTTTGTTTTATCCAAAGATTGATAGAGAAGGGTTCGGAAAAGACCCATTTGGATACAGTGCAAAAGCATATATTCAATGGAATATGCTAAAAGCAATGCATGAGAATGGAGAGTTCGACCCATATAAACCGATTCAGGACGACGAGTTGAAGAATCCTGTGCTTTGGCTTTCCCAAGCAGAAGCATTAACACAGGCGGGTTTGGCAGTAATAAAATCGACGCCCGGGTTTGAATCAATGCCGCCACCAATTCGAGTGTTATGTGACAGCCAGTATTGTGCGGCTGGTTTGATGTTGGTTGGGTATAGCCTAGAAATTGCGTTAAAAGGCATGATGCTAATGGATCTTGGCATTGATGCTTATAAGAAAATAGAGAACAAGAAAAGACATCATCGACTTCATGATCTAGCAGATTTTATCCCGAATCTTAGCGCTAAAGACAAATCTATGTTGCAGTGTTTAACTTACTTTGTTTATTGGGCAGGACGTTACCCCGATCCTGGTCAAGGAAAGGAAAAGGAGTCCGAGGAGATATTTGATATATCAGAAAAAAATCAAGTCAGCGCCAAAGATCTCTTCGATTTGGTTAGTAGGATTATGGCGCATGCAAAGACAATCGAATCAAAGTACAGCTAACCCCGGGCGCCATCGCGTACTACGTGCGAAAAAGGGGACAGATTTATTTTTCATCTAGCCACATGGAGGCCCCGTACGGCCTGTAGTTAATGGCTTGAGATTAAATCCAAAACAACCAGAGCCTTACGCTTCGCACTACCTACAATGGAGGTATGATGTACTATTCAACTCCAATCATAATCACAATGCCGTTAACCGCATGGATTATTGTCAGTATTTAAGCGCTTCACCTCGTTGGCGAGGGGCAATTTTGCTCCCCGCCCTGCTTGCCGTCACCGCGCTGTTGCCCCATGTTGCCAGTGCAGACATCTACAAGTATGTGGATGCCCGGGGGGTTACTGTCTATACGGACAAGCCCGCTACGACCAACCATACCAAGATGGTGATGAGCCCCAAGGGCTGGGTGGACCCCACCAAGTCTTCGGTCTATATGTCGAAGTACAAGGTTAATGTGCGCCACTACAAGCGCTATGTGGATCAGGCTGCTGTGGATTATGACTTGCCGCAACCGCTGATCCATGCGGTGATTACGGCGGAATCGGCCTATAACCCCTGGGCGGTATCGTCTGCCGGGGCCATGGGCCTGATGCAGTTGATGCCGGATACCGCCAAACGCTACGGGGTGACCGACGCTTTTAATGCGCGGCAGAATATTCGCGGCGGCTGCCAGTACCTGAAGGATTTGATGGCACGCTTCAATGGCAATCTCAGCCTGGTGCTGGCGGCCTATAACGCCGGTGAGGGCGCGGTGGAAAAGTACAACAACACCATTCCCCCCTACCAGGAAACGCGCAATTATGTGCGCAAGGTGCGGCAATTGTATGCGCAGTCGGTGCAGGAGCTGGCGCTCAACGACTGATCCCTGTGTTGCCATCAGCTCGCCGCTCAGGCGAATTTCCCAGTGAATTCTTTCTGTGTATGATCCCCTGTCAGGCGTTGTTCAACAGTTTGCCGATTTTGTTGGCATTCTCCTGAGAACTCATCGCCCATTGCCTTATCGCCCATTAATGGGTTCCCGTGACTAGGGCGTGTTAACACTAATTTTGCTAAAATGTGCGGATGGAAATTACATCTGAACAATACAAAATCATTGAAAAATTCCTGCCAGTTCAAAGGGGTAACGTGAAGTTGCCTAATTTGCAGGTTCTGAATGCCATTCTGTATGTGGCAGAACAGGGCTGTAAATGGCGAGGCCTGCCCAAGCGCTTTGGCAATTGGCACAGTATTTACACCCGCGCCAACC